>Ga0129307_1000231_pt1 | contig 96552 bp, 87 predicted proteins | sample P1105metagenome_FD_94437 | JGI IMG/M metagenome (GOLD analysis project Ga0129307, IMG submission 94437) | Capybara group fecal microbial communities from Wisconsin, USA - P1105 metagenome | ecosystem: Host-associated > Mammals > Digestive system > Large intestine > Fecal | place: USA: Wisconsin... | reverse complement strand
TTGGAGCCTTTCTTAAACCGTCTATGCGGTAGGAAAAATGAACCAATCCACAGCATCTTTAACAGCATACCCGATACCTATAGAGAAGGTAAAGAATGGGTATGACTATATAATACGAGGAAAAAATGTATGGAAGGGTTAAAAAGAATGCTCGAAGAGGAGCAAAAGAGACTTGCAAAGATAAGGAAGGAGGTTGAAAAGGAGCTTAAGCATGTGCCCGATGGAACCCTTAGGGTAACCAGGTCAAATAAAGTTGTCCAGTATATGCACTGTACGCCTGAAAATGAGAGGAGCAGAACACATGGGAAGTACATCAAAAAGAGTGAACTAAACTTGGCCGCAGAACTGGCAAGGAAAGAGTATAACCTAAAGCTGCAAAAACTGGTGAATCGACGGCTGAGTCAAATCGAAAAGCTTAACAAAGAATATTCGGATGATGAAATCGCAGATGTGTATAGAAATCTTAATCCTGGCAGGAAAAAACTTATACTTCCCATTAAGGAACTTTGGGAGCAAAGGTATGAAGAGTGGAAGAACAAGGAATACGTGGGGAAGGGATTTGCCCCGGGGGTTTTGGAAATATACTCCAAGAGAGGCGAACGGGTAAGATCAAAATCCGAGAAAATTCTTGCAGATATGTTCTATGACATGGGGATTGATTACAAGTATGAGTGCCCGCTATATCTGGAAGGCGTGGGTACAGTCTATCCGGACTTTACATTTTTAAGCAAGAGGTTACGAAAAGAAATATATTGGGAGCATGACGGACGTATGGATGATCCTGATTACGCAAATTCGGCAATAAGGAAGATTGATTCATATATAAAAAATGGGATATATCCGGGTGAAAATTTGATTGTCACCTATGAATCATCAAACTACACGCTGAATGATAAAGTGGCCAGGAGCCTTGCGGAGAGATTTCTTCTGTAGTCACCATCTGCCTACTGCGAGTTTTTTTTAATCTAGCAGTAGGCTTTTTTATTGCTTTTCTGCTTGTGTATGAAAACTCTTCTTTTAGCAGTAGTGAAATTCTGGGTTACTCTGCCTAAATCGCAATTTTCCTTTTTTGGCAGGTTAAGTTTTCCTTTGTTTACTGCCTGTTATGAGATATTTCGTTTTTGGCAGAGTGGGCGCTGAATTTGCTACTGCTTGTTGAGGGAAATTAGAAAGTATGGCAGTAGAAGGGGGAAAGGGGCATGTAATCTTTACTGCAAATATGGTGAAAACGGGAATTAGGGCAGTAAGGCGCAGGAAAAGAAAGAGAGGAGGGGGTACAAGAAGATGAGGAGTGCAAGGGGGGAAAACTACAAATGGGGGAACTACAAAGGGGTGGGAACTGCAAACGGATGGTGGAAGGGAAATAAAAACAGAAATAGTAGGCATGTATTGACTATATGTGCTATAATCCTCTATGGTAATTTGTAATGTGGTGTCGAATGGAATATATAATCCGATTGAGGGGATATATAATAGGAAATGAGACACTTAATATATGTAAACATTAATATCAACATATAAAGGAGAGTTAATAATATGAATCTTTCACCACTTCAGAAAGCAAGATATGAGTACTCCCCCAAGCTTCCCGGAATGCTTAGAGGCGGTATCTCAGAGATCAGTGTCAAGGACGGCGCAGCTACAGAGTCAGTAGCAGATCAGGATAAGATCAAGGCACTTTTCCCCAACACTTACGGTAAGAATGAAATTACTTTCGTTAAGGGCACAAACACATCTGTAGCCAAAAAGCAGGTTGTAGGTGTTATCCTTTCAGGCGGACAGGCACCCGGAGGACACAACGTTATCTGTGGTCTTTACGATGCCATCAAAGCAACAGACAAGAACAACGTTCTCCTTGGTTTCAAGGGAGGCCCTTCAGGACTTATTGATGATGACTTCATCGAGTTTGATGATGAGTACATCAACGCATACAGAAATACAGGCGGATTCGATATCATCGGTTCAGGCCGTACCAAACTTGAGACAGAAGAGCAGTTCAAGATTGTTACAGAAGTTGCAAAGAAGCATGGTCTTACCGCTATCGTAATCATCGGTGGTGATGATTCCAATACAAACGCTGCTGTTCTTGCAGAGTACATGGCTGCACACAACACAGGCGTACAGGTTATCGGATGCCCCAAGACCATTGACGGTGACTTAAAGAACGAGGACATCGAGGCTTCCTTCGGCTTCGATACAGCTACAAAGACATACTCAGAGCTTATCGGTAACATCGAAAGAGATGCAAACTCTGCTAAGAAGTACTGGCACTTCATTAAGGTTATGGGTCGTTCAGCTTCCCATGTAGCTTTGGAGTGTGCTCTTGAGACACAGCCCAACATCTGCCTTATCGGTGAAGAGGTTGCTGCAAAGAAGATGTCTCTTGCATCTATCACAAATTACATTGCAGATTCAGTTGAGAAGAGAGGAAACAACGGCGAGAACTTCGGTGTTGCAATTATCCCCGAGGGTATCGTAGAGTTCGTTCCCGAGTTCTCAAAGCTTATTGCTGAGATTAACGAGCTCCTTGCAGGCAGCAAGACAGAAGAGTTCAACGCACTTCCTGACTGGGATGCTAAGTACAACTACATTAAGAAGGGTCTTACCGCTGAGTCATTCAAGGTATTTGATATCCTTCCTCAGTTCGTACAGCAGCAGCTCTTCCTTGAGAGAGACCCTCACGGTAACGTACAGGTTTCCCTTATCGAGTCTGAGAAGCTCTTCTCCGAGATGGTTAAGAACGAGCTTGCAAAGAGAAAAGCAGCAGGAACATACAAGGGCAAATTCGGTGCACAGCATCACTTCTTCGGATACGAAGGAAGATGTGCATTCCCTTCAAACTTCGATGCTGACTACTGCTACTCACTTGGATACAACGCATTCATGCTCATCCAGTATGGTTATACAGGATACCTTTCAAAGGTTTCCAACATCTCCAAGCCCGCAGAAGAGTGGGTTGCAGGTGGTATGCCTATCACAAAGATGATGAACATGGAGAGAAGAAACGGTGAAGACAAGCCTGTTATCAGAAAGGCTCTTGTTGAGCTTGACGGCGCTCCCTTCAAGTTCTTCGCTGCACACAGAGATGAGTGGGCAGTTAAGACAAGCTTCACATATCCCGGTGCTATTCAGTACTTCGGACCTGCAGAAGTTTGTGACCTTACAACAAGAACACTTGCACTTGAGAAGGGTCAGAATTAAAATAGAATAAGAATCAGCCCGATGAGCAATTAAGTGGCTTATCGGGCTGTTTTTTTATAATCTCCCCAAAAGTTTATAAAAATTTTATTTGACCTATCGATTCGGTGGGTATATTATATGAGAAATATATTTGATAAAATATTTCTGACATAACGAGGAGACACATATGAAGAAATTAGGAAGAATCGTAAGTTTACTGCTTATTACAGCTTTATCATTAACAACCCTTATGGCATGCGGCAAAAAGGAAGCTGCAGGCACAGATCTTTTATCACAGATCAAAGAAAGAGGCAAAATCGTCATCGCTATGGAGGGTCAATGGGCACCCTGGACCTATCATGATGAATCAGGAGCTTTGGTAGGCTATGATACTGAAGTCGGCAAGGCCATTGCTGAGAAACTTGGCGTGGAAGCTGAGTTCATTGAAGGTGAATGGGACGGCCTTTTCACAGGAATGGACACCGGAAGATATGATATTATCATTAATGGGGTTGAAATTACTGACGCAAGAAGAGAGAAATACGATTTTACCACACCTTATGCATATATCAAGACTGCTTTGGTAGTTGCCGAGGATAATGATGAAATCAAGTCATTTGAGGACCTTAAGGGTAAGAAGACCAGCAACTCTCTCGGCTCAACTTATGCTGACATGGCTGCTGAGTACGGTGCAGAGGTTCAGAATGTTGATACCCTTTCAGAGACCATCGACATGGTTCTTTCAGGAAGAGTTGACGCAACCCTTAACTCAGAGGATTCCTTCTACGATTATTTGAAAGAGCATCCCGACGCAGCTTTTAAGATTGTTGCGCTTACAGAGGAGGCTTCAGAGGTTTCCATTCCCATGAGAAAGGGCGATGAGACCGCAAGCTTAAGGGAAGCCATCGACAAGGCTCTTTCAGAGCTCGCTTCAGAGGGAACTCTCACAGAACTTTCCAACAAATACTTCGGAGGCGACATTTCCAAGAAGTAATTATTGTATTACAATGTTGATATTATGAGTGACAGACTTGTTGAGATACTAGTAAGTTCATTTATGCGGATTTTGATTCCGGGAATTAAGGTAACAGTGCCCCTAACACTGTTATCTTTTTTGCTGAGCGTTTTTATCGGACTCTTGCTGGCGTTGGTTCAGGTTGCCAATATAAAGGTGTTAAAAGAGGTGGCAAGGTTCTACATTTGGATATTCAGGGGAACGCCTCTCATAGTTCAGCTTTTTATTATATTCTTTGGACTTCCGAGTCTTGGCATTACGCTTAATGCCTTTCCGGCAGCGGTTCTTGCCTTTGGAATGAACCTTGGAGCTTACAATGCCGAGGTATTCAGATCTGCAATAATGGCAATCCCAAAGGGACAGCTGGAGGCAGCTTACATGATAGGATTAAGCTACCCCAGGGCAATGGCCAGGGTAATTCTTCCCCAGTCCTTCCCCGTGGCTTTCCCTAACCTTTTCAATAACCTTATTAGCCTTCTTAAGGATACATCCCTTGCATCAAGCATTACGGTTATTGAACTTTTTACATCGGCACAGCAGATTGCAGCAAGGACTTACGAGCCCTTTGCCCTTTACTGTGAGGCCGCCCTTATTTACCTTATCTTTTCCACAGCCCTTACCTGGCTTCAGAGATGGATTGAGAAGAAGCTTGTTTGGGAGAGCAGCGAGAACGACAAGGACAAGGATAAAGACTGTGGCTGCGGCCGCAACAAGGCCATGATCGGTTAGGAGGAGAAGAAGATGCTTGAAGTTAAGAATATTCATAAATCCTTTTCCAAGGTGCCGGTCTTAAGAGGCATTGATTTCAAGGTGGAAAAAGGTGAGGTTGTGGCAATTATAGGCCCTTCAGGTTCAGGTAAAACCACCCTTCTTCGCTGCATCAGTTTCCTTGAGAAGGCTGATGAGGGTGAGATAGTTTTTGACGAATATACCCATGACATGGTTCATATTTCAAAGCGTGACATTAAGAAGGTCCGCATGAATATGGGCTTTGTTTTCCAGAGCTTCAATCTGTTCAGCAACATGACGGTTTATGACAACGTTATGGAAGGCCTTGTTACGGCCAGAAAAATGGATCGCTGCGAGGCAAGAAAGAAGACCTTTGAAGTTTTGGAGAAGGTTGGTATGCTTGATAAGACAAAGAATTATCCCGGAGAACTGTCCGGAGGTCAGCAGCAGCGTGTGGCAATAGCAAGGGCCATCGCTCCCGACCCTAAGGTAATTCTTTTTGACGAGCCCACAAGTGCACTTGATCCCGAACTTACGGGAGAGGTACTTGATGTAATGAAGAAGCTTGCCAAAGAAGGCACCACTATGGTTGTGGTTACCCATGAAATGGGCTTTGCCAGAGACGTGGCATCAAGAGTGGTTTTCATGGAGAATGGAGTAGTAGTAGAGGAAGGTAAGGCTAAGGAGTTGTTTGAGAATCCCAAGGAGGAACGAACCAGACAATTCTTAAGTGCAATGAGTAAACATGAGTAGCAAGAGCAACAAACGGGTACTTGGAAATTTATTATTGATCCTGACCGCAATTATTTGGGGCAGTGCCTTTGTCAGTCAGAGAATGGGAACGGATGGGACTCCGCCAATGACTTTTACCGCATCAAGAACAGTTCTTTCGGCGGTATTTGTAGGGGTCTTATCCTTATTTTATGCAAAGAAAGATAAGGCAAAAACTGCTTCGATGTCGCCTGAAGAGAGGGCGATTCACAGGAAGCACACTCTCCTTGGAGGACTGTTTACGGGATTGTTCCTTGGATCAGCCACAATCTTTCAGCAGATTGGAATCGCCTACACCACCGCCGGCAAGGCAGGTTTTATCACTGCCATGTACATTCTGGTGGTTCCCATTATCAATATCTTCATATTTAAGAACAAGAGTCAGGCAAAGGTGTGGATTGCCGTGCTCATGGGTGTTGTAGGAATGTACCTTCTTTGCGTTACTGAGGATTTCACCCTGACCCACGGTGATTTCATGGTGCTTGTCTGTGCGCTGCTTTTCACGGGACACATATTAAGCTGCGACCATTTTGCACCAAAGGCCAATCCCATATTGATGTCCGAGATTCAGTTTATTGTTGCTACGGTGATGGCAACGGTGGGGGCTCTTCTATTTGAGACTCCGAGTGTGGATGTAATCATGAAGTCTGCGCTGCCCATTCTTTATTGCGGAATTCTTTCCGGCGGTGTGGGATATACGCTGCAGATTATAGCCCAAAGATATACGGAGCCCACGACGGCATCCCTTCTTATGAGCTCCGAGGCGGTTTTTGCGGTTCTTTCCGGGGCCATTATTCTGGGAGAGAGAATGAGTCTTAAGGAAGGAATTGGTTGTGTTATTCTATTTGCGGCTATAATACTGATACAGATTCCGATTCCGACTAAACAAAAGACCGAATAGATTTGAATTTTCTGTCAATTCATGTTAAAATTATCTGAAGGTTGAAACATGGAGACAGATTATGACAGAACAAATCACCTTTTTTAGCTACGTAAACTATCTGGATATAGCAGCCATTGTCATATCTTCTATTCTGGCGGTTTTATATCTCTACAGGAAAATCTATTTTACCAAGCAGGGAAATCTGTTTCTTGCTCTCGCCATCGTGAATATTTTCATGGCGGTGGGTTCAATCTGCTACAGGGTTATAGAAAACGATCCAAGCCATGGTGCGGGACTCAGGTATTTCTTAAATATCATCTGCACATCTTTAACGGTAACTCATCTGACGTTATATTTCTTTTACGTTTATAACATCTCAAAGAATAAAGATGACAGCAAGAAAAGCCCCTGGGGCAAGGTTATTCCCATCATCGCCACCATTGTAATTCTTATTCTGATTACAAATCCCTTCACAAAGTGGTTTGCCAATATGGATGAACCCGGGGAAATGATTCCCGGCCCTTTGTATTTCGCCATCTTTGTCCAGGCTATTCTGACATTTATCATCATTATCTATATGAATATAACCGCAACCAGGGTGATTTCAAAGAACCAGAGCGTGGTTCTTTGGGCAAATATCGTCCTTGTTTTGGCGCTTATGTTTTTGAAGGTACATTTTTCCGTCAATACTGCGGATTCCTTTATCAACAGTTTAATCGTTGTCATCCTTTTCACTGTTTTGGAAAACCCTTCATATTTTCTGTATGAAAACGGTGTCGCCTACAATGAGAATGCCTTTTATCAGGCGGCGGGCAGGTTTGTTAAAGGAAATTTTAAGTGGGTAGTATTTGTAGGCCTTGAGGAAAAGGACTACGTGAACAGGCTTTTACCCAAGGAAAAGATAATAAAAATTCACAGAGATTTCGCCGATAAAGCCCACAGTGTATTTAAAAAAGAGATGCTTTTCTATCTCGGAAAATCATCATTCGCGGTTTTTACAAGCGATGATGCCGATGAGGTGGCAACAAAGCTTATTAATACTTATATTGAAGCTTCTCACAACGATGATGAGAGCGTGGGCCTGACACCCTATGCGGGGTATCTTTCCTTTGAGGACGTAAATAATGCGGATACCTTAAGAAAGGCCAAGGACATTTTCGATTCAAGAAAAAAGAGTGCCAACACTATGGTGAGAATCAGCAGAATCACCTCCATAGAGCTGGACAGAAGACGACGAGAAATAGCCGTAATAAGAGCAATCAGGAAAGCGCTTGAAGAGGATACTTTGCAGGTTTTCTACCAGCCTATCTTTTTTGCCAAGAGTAATCAGTTCGAAGCCGCCGAGGCTTTGGTCAGACTCAGAGACGAAGATCTTGGCAACATTTCACCCAAGGAATTCCTTCCTCTGGCTGAGGAGAACGGCCTGATTATTCCTTTGGGAGAGGCAGTATTCAGAAAGGTATGTGAATTCATCCGCACCAGTGATGTAAGGCGACTGGGAGTTTCGTTTATCGAGATAAACATGTCCCTTATTCAGTGCCTTCAGTACGATATGGCCGACAGAATCATCAGCATCTTAAGTGAGTATGAGGTGGAACCCGGCCTTATTAACCTGGAAATCAGTGAGTCTGCCTACAAGGTTGACAAGGAAATGGTGGTAAAAAACGTAACGAAGCTCCGTAACTACGGAGTCAGCTTTTCCCTGGATGATTTCGGCGCAGGATTCGCAAATGCGGAATACATTTCAACGATTCCTGTTATGTTTGTTAACCTTGCTATAGAGCTTGTCACATCAGCCATGGAGGACAGAAATTCTCTTATTATCCTCAAAAACTACGTTTCTCTCATTAAGGATTTAAGGTACGGCTGTATCGCCAAGGGCGTTGAGAGTACAGAGATGGTTGAGAGTATGAAGGATATTGGATGTGATGCATTCCAGGGTTACTATTACTCCAGAGCCATGAATGAAGAAGACTTTATAAGATATATTTTGAAGAGAGAATAGCAATAGATGAAACCGGTTATCATCAGTTTTACGGTGGCGGCACTTGCTTTCGTGCCCCTTATATATACTTTGTTAAACAGGAAGTACCGAAGATTCTACGTTCCTGCCAAGATGCTTAACAGTGCAGTGTTTGTGGTTAATCTGTGTGTATTAAGTTATATTTCCGGCAACAGCAGGGCCTTTGCCTATCTGATGCCGGGATTTTTGCTGTGTTTTGCCGGAGACCTTTTTATGGGGCTTCATAACAGACATGTAAAAAAGCAGTATCTCCTCCTTGGAACACTTCTTTTCTTACTTGGACATATTTGTTTTATTTCCTATTTGTATACGCTGTCCGGGTTTACGCCCTATGACCTTATTCTTCCTACGCTTGGGGTTATAGGCGTCCTTGTGCTTAAGAAGATCCCTTCGTTTTTCCTTGGGAAATTTGCTTACGCAGGTATGATTTATGCCATCTTTGTGTGTACCATGGCAGGCAAAAGCATCCAGGTTTTGTGGACCCATCCGGGTGCAAAGGGGATTTGCCTTGCTCTTGGCGGAATCTTCTTTCTCACGTCGGATGTTTTGATTGCTCCCTTGTATTTCAAAAAGAAAAGGGCGTGGGCAGTCCATGGACTTAATATCGGAACCTACTATCTGGCAATGTTCTTTATTGCAGTAAGCGTGCTGTTTTAAGTTGACACCCCAAGTTAAATAGTTTATCATTTCCTTTGACATGTTAAAGTGTCAAAGGATTTTTTTATATCAGTTTTGGAAAGGAAAAGTAGTAATGAAACAGTTGATGTTAGGAAATACAGCCATTGCCAGAGGCCTTTACGAAGCCGGCGTAGGTGTGGCATCCAGCTATCCCGGAACTCCCTCTACAGAGGTTACGGAAGAGATTGCCAAGTACGACGAAGTTTATTCAGAGTGGGCACCTAATGAGAAAGTTGCCATGGAGGTTGCTTTCGGTGCATCTTTGGCGGGCAAGAGAAGCTTCTGTGGCATGAAGCACGTAGGACTTAACGTAGCTGCCGATCCTCTTTTTACCATATCATATATAGGTGTAAATGCCGGAATGGTTATCCTTGTTGCAGATGACCCAGGAATGCATTCATCTCAGAACGAGCAGGATTCCAGACATTATGCAAAGGCCAGCAAGGTTCCCATGCTTGAGCCCTCAGATTCCGCAGAGTGTCTCGAATTTGCAAAGCTTGCATACGATATTTCAGAGGAGTTTGACACTCCCGTATTTATTAAGACATGTACACGTATCGCACATTCACAGAGCATTGTGGAGACAGGTGAGAGAGTGGAAAGACCTGTTAAGCCTTACGTTAAAGACATTCCCAAGAACGTTATGATGCCCGGAAATGCCAGAAAGAAACACCCCATTGTGGAGAAGAGAATGGCTGATCTTGAGGCATATGCCGAGAAGTCTCCCATCAACAGAGTTGAGATGGGTGGAACCAAGCTTGGAATTATTACATCTTCCACAAGCTATCAGTATGTTAAGGAAGTGTATGGCGAGGAAGCAAGCATTCTTAAACTTGGAATGGTTTGGCCTCTTCCCACCAAGATGATTAAGGATTTTGCCTCCAAGGTTGAGAAGGTTATCGTTATCGAAGAACTTGATCCTTTCATCGAAGAGTTCTGTAACAAGATTGGAGTTGAAGTATCAGGCAAGGAGCTTCTTCCTCTTATAGATGAATTTTCACAGAATCTTATTGCCAAGGCTATGGGCAAGGAACCTGCAGAGGGTATCTCCATCGATGAGAACATTCCTGTAAGACCTCCCGTAATGTGCGCAGGCTGCCCTCACAGAGGACTTTTCTATACACTTTCAAAGAATAAGTGCACAGTACTTGGTGATATCGGATGCTATACTCTTGGAGCCGTGGCACCTTTAAATGCCATGGAAGTAAATGCCTGCATGGGTGCTTCCATCAGTTCCATTCACGGATTCAACAAGGCCCTCGGTGAAGAGAGTGAAGGAAAGACCGTCGCAGTTATCGGAGACTCAACATTCATGCACTCCGGTATGACAGGTCTTGCAAACGTTGCTTACAACCAGAGCAATTCAACCATTGTTATAGTAGATAACTCAATTACCGGTATGACAGGACATCAGCAGAATCCCCTTACCGGACTTAACATAAAGGGTGATCCTGCAGGTCACATCGATCTTGAGGCTCTTTGCAAGGCAATGGGCTTTAACAGAGTGCGAGTTGTAGATCCCTATGATCTAGCTGAGACAGATAAGGTTTTGAAGGAGGAGCTTGCCGCAAAGGAGCCTTCAGTTATCATATCAAGAAGACCCTGTGCACTGCTTAAGTACGTTAAGCACAATCCTCCAATCAAATGTAACCCTGATAAGTGTAAGAGCTGTAAGAGCTGCATGAGACTTGGATGTCCCGCTATCAGTATGAAGAATAACAAGGCACATATTGACGAGACATTATGTGTGGGCTGTAACGTATGTAAGCAGCTTTGTGCCTTTGATGCATTGGAGGGAAATGAATAATGACTAAGAATATTATGATTGTAGGTGTCGGTGGTCAGGGTTCACTCCTTGCAAGTAAGCTTCTTGGACGCCTTCTTATGAATCAGGGTAATGACGTAAAGGTTTCTGAGGTTCATGGTATGAGCCAGAGAGGCGGAAGCGTAGTAACTTATGTTCGCTATGGTGAAAAGGTTTATTCTCCCATAATTGATAAGGGACAGGCAGACTTTATTATTTCCTTTGAGAAACTTGAGGCTGCCCGTTGGTTGACCTATCTTAAAAAGGGTGGAAAGATTATCGTTAATACCCAGGAAATCGATCCCATGCCCGTTATTATCGGCGCAGCAGAGTACCCCACAGATTTGGTTAACAAGATGAAGAATGCCGGCGCAGACGTAGATGCTATCGATGCGTTAAGCCTCGCAAATGAGGCGGGTTCTTCCAAGGCCGTTAACATTGTTCTTATGGGAAGACTGTCCAAGTACTTCGATGCTTCAGAGGAAGCATGGATGGAGGCACTTGAAGCATGTGTTCCTCCCAAGTTCCTTGAACTTAACAAGAAGGCCTTTATGCTTGGACGTAATGCTTAATAAAAACACGCCACAATATGGAAAAGGAAAAATAAATGGGTAAGTATTATCAGGAAGAAATAGAGACAATGCCCTTGGACAAGTTAAGAGCTCTTCAGAGCGAAAGACTTGTTAAGCAGGTAAAAAGAATCTGGGACAACGTTCCCTACTACAGAAAGAAAATGGAAGAGAAGGGTGTAACTCCCGATGATATCAAGGGACTTGAGGACCTTCATAAGCTTCCTTTTGTTACCAAAGATGACCTTAGGGATGCATATCCTTACGGACTTCTTGCCTGTGACAGAAAAGATGTTGTAAGAATCCATTCCACCAGCGGAACCACGGGTAAGAGAGTGGTGGCTTTTTACACACAAAATGATATTGATCTTTGGGACGACTGTTGTGCAAGAGCTTTGACGGCAGCAGGCGCAGACAAGGATGACATTGTTCAGATTTCATATGGTTACGGTCTGTTCACCGGAGGAATGGGAATCCATGGAGGTTCCACCAAACTCGGATGCATGACAGTTCCCATTTCATCAGGTAATACCGACAGACAGATTCAGTTTATGACAGACCTTGGGGCTACAGTTCTTTGCTGTACACCTTCATATGCCGCTTATCTCGGAGAATCCATAAATGAGCAGGGCATGAAGGATAAGGTTAAACTTAAAGCCGGTATTTTTGGAGCAGAGGCATGGACAGAGGAAATGCGTCAGGATATCCAGAATAAACTCGGACTTAAGGCGTATGATATTTACGGACTCACTGAGTTAAGCGGCCCCGGTGTTGCCTACGAGTGTGAAGCCCAGAATGGAATGCACATTAACGAAGACCACTTCGTTGTAGAGATAATCAATCCCAAGACCGGAGAGGTTCTTCCTGACGGTGAGAAGGGTGAGCTGGTTTTCACAAGCCTTACCAAGGAGGCTTTCCCTCTTCTTCGTTACAGAACCAAGGATCTTTGCGTATTATACAGAGAGAAATGCTCTTGCGGACGTACCTTCGTAAGAATGCACAAGCCCATGGGACGAAGCGACGACATGCTTATCATTCGTGGCGTCAACGTATTCCCTTCACAGATCGAGACCGTGCTTCTCAAAGAGGGCATGCCGCCTAACTACCAGATTATCGTTGACAGAGTTAACAATACAGATACCTTTGATATCAATGTTGAGATGACAGAGGATATGTTCTCTGACCGTATGTCAAAGATTTCCGAGAAGGAAGGACACCTTATGGCTGCTCTCAAGACCATGCTTGGAATTCAGGCAAAGGTACACCTTGTGGCACCCAAGACCATCGAGCGAAGCGAAGGCAAGGCAGTCAGAGTAATTGACAAGCGTAAATTATACTAAAGGGGGTACGAGTATGGCAGTAAAACAGATTTCCGTATTTATCGAAAACAGAGTGGGCGGACTTGCTGAAGTTACAGATGCCCTTGGAAGCGCAGATATAAACATCAGAGCTTTGTCTATATCAGAAACTTCCGACTTTGGAATTTTGAGACTGATTGTGGATGATGTTAACAAGGCCGCAAAGGTTATGAAGGACGGCGGATTCATCTGCCAGGTAACGGATGTACTTGCGGTGGCCGGTGAGGACAAGCCGGGAAGTATCGCAAAGATTATTTCCGCACTCACCAAAGGAAACATTGATATGGAATACGCCTATGCATTTTTCGCAAAGAACGAAGACCTGGCATATATGATTGTCAGAGTGGACGATGCAGAAATGGATAGAGCGGCAAGATATCTTCGCGACAACGGAATCCAGGTTGTGGACGAAGAGGATGTAATGAAACTGTAAATCTATAGAAACTATGGTGCAAAATGGGGACAGGCCCAAATTGCACATAAATAGTGTCGCACAATAATGGTGCCGATTCATATATCTCGAGACACGCTCCCGCTCCGCTCCGGGCGTAGCCCTACTAAGCTCGTGGGGAACCTCGCTAAGTAGGAACGCCCTGCGAAGGGTCTCTATGATATATGAATCGGCACCATTTTTGTGCTCGAATGTGTAAAATGAGGAAAAGGTGCAATTTGGGCCTGTCCCCATTTTGCACCACAGTAATAAATCAGCTACAGATTCCGTGGATAGGGCAGATTACGTGAGAAATTGGAAAAAACGGACGTTTTGCACGTAGTTTCTAAGGTGTGAAGGGGAGTGGGTACGTGAACCATCCAGATTATTGGCGAAATACACGTAGGCTGTCACCGGGCGAGGATTAAGTACTACGTGAATAACCCATAAATCGATTGAATATACACGTAAACGAGCTGACATGCGGTTGACATAACTACGCCCGGGGCCCGTAGTCGGGCGTACTGGCAGATATAATACTTCAAAGCAGGAATGAACTACAGTTTCTTTCTAAGCTTGGTTGTGGTTTCAACCAGGTGGTTGCAGATGACGTGGTCTGCGTTAACTCCGTACACTTCAACCGAAGCGATGGGGAGGAAACCGCCGGCCATACAGCTGTGTCCGCCGCCGTTGCCACCCATGGGGGTGAGAACACTGTGAAGAACTTCGCCTACGTCCACTTCTGCAATTTCAGAGCGGCCGGAGAACTTCCAGCCGACTTCTCTTTTAGAGTATACATAGGCTACATTTACTTCCTCCAATGCCAGCAGGAAGTCTGAAATCATGGCGATTAAACCTTCAGGACAGGAGAAAGGAATGTGTGCGATTCCCACATCACCGTAAACCTTGATGGTATTAATTGATGCTGAGAAGGCTGTTAAATCCATGAACTCCATTGTGTTGGTGGAAACATCCGTCATAAGCCGTTCGTCAATCAAAGGATTAAGGAAACCAAAGGCTTCGATGTCCTCGTTCTTGACGCCTCGCTGGAACTGGTTGGTATCCATCTTGATTCCGTATAAAAGAGCTGTTGCCGTTACAGGGTCAGGTGTGATTCCCAATTCCTTAAAGTATAAGGTGATAATTGATGCGCAGGCACCGACTATCTGAACATTCTTATATTCATATTCAATCTCTTTAATAGTGGGATGGTGATCTATGCAGGCAATTTCATCACCAATGAAATCTGTAACATTGCCTGCTTCCTTCTGAGTATCCACAAGTATAATCTTGCTGTTCTCGTTAAGCCCGGGGACTTCATCCTTGGCATATATTTCCATGTTAAACACAGAAAGAATACGTCTGGTACTTAATTTGTCAATCTTGCCGTCATAGCAAAGGATTGAGTCCACGTCGAAATGCCTGCACAGTGTCTTTAAACCAAGAGCACTGCCCAGGGCATCGGGACCCGGAAAGTTGTGGGTCTGAATATAGATGGTTTGTCCCTTGTATTTTGATATAAAATCTTTAAAAGTCATTTCTGCCTCCAAAGTATATTATTTGTTTGAAATCACTCTAATATAATAGCATACAGCCGGGTGAATTGAAATATGCGCATAATATTTTGATAAGTCCAACAATTAAGAAATAAAATGGTTAAATAGCAGATAAAACGCATGTTTTATCAACAAATACTTGAAAATTGTCACTCATAATGTTAGAATAATCAAATAACAAACACCTTATATTCAGACATTGGAGGATGTGTAGATGAAAATTAGAGGTAGAATATTGGCATTGGCTATTACGCCCCTGATTGTTCTGGGCGTAGTTCTTATGATTTTCTGTTCAAGCAAAATCAGTTCCATCTGCTCTGAAGATACAGAGACGGGTTTACACGCAGCCTGCGTGGCATTAAGAGATAACCTTAATACACTGCCCGGAGATTATTACCTTGATGGAGATATCCTTTATAAGGGAGATTTCAACATCACAGATTCCACATATCTTGCAGATAACGTAAAGAGTGGAACCAATTATGACATGACCGTTTTCTTTGGCGACACCAGATATATGACCTCCGTAACAGGTGCTGATGGCAAGAGAGTTCTCTATACCCAGGCCGGTGAAGGCGTTATCAATACCGTATTAAAGGGCGGTAAGGAATATTTCTCAGATAACGTATCCGTTGTTGGTCAGCCCTATTATGGATACTATGTTCCTCTTTATGATTCAAATAAAGCAATCGTGGGAATGGTTTTTGCAGGTGCTCCTCAGGCGAGAGTTAAAAGTGAGATTAACTCGGCTGTTCTCTTTATCGCAGGCGTTTTGTTAATAATCATTGCCCTTGCAGCAGTTGCACTGATTATTCTGGTAGGAAGAATCGCAGGAGCAATTAAAGAAGGCGCAGCTGTTCTTGATGAGGTTGCAACCGGTAACCTTAAAGCCGATATTTCAGATAAATTACTGGCACGTTCCGACGAGGTCGGAGACATGTCCAGATCCATCGGATCCCTTAAGGGTGAGCTTTCAAAGATTGTAAGAGAAGTCACCGATATCAGTGATGAGGTTGGAGTTTCCTCCACAGATCTTAACGCCAAGGGTGAAGATACTTCAGCTCATATGAAACAGGTAGACAGAGCCGTTTCAGAGATTGCTGAGGGCGCTTATAACCAGGCTGAAGAAACTCAGAAGTGTACTTCAAATGTTATCGAAATGGGTAACATGATTGAGGACAACGCAGAGGATATCAGATCTCTTAATGAGAACGCCAAGGCTATCAAGGCCCGTGGCGAAAAAGCGGTTGCCGCTCTTAAGGAGCTGGAGACAACCAATGACAGAACCAAGAGTTCAATCGATGTTATTTATGAACAGACAAATACAACAAATACATCTGCTCAGCAGATTAAGGAGGCTACAGCCCTTATCACAAGCATAGCCGAAGAGACAAACCTTCTTTCTCTCAATGCTTCAATCGAGGCAGCAAGAGCAGGAGAATCCGGACGAGGCTTTGCGGTTGTTGCATCCCAGATTTCCAAACTTGCAGAGCAGTCCAATGAATCTGCACAGCAGATTGAAGAAATTATTACAAACCTTCTTCGTGAATCCAGCAAGTCCGTTGAAACCATGAACGGAGTAATGGAAACCATGAATGAGCAAAGCACTCAGCTTACAAACACAAGTGCCGAGGTTATCAAGGTTATCGAGGAAGTTGATAATGCTCTGGTGGCAATCGACAATGTTGCTTCCAAGACTCAGGAGCTTAACAGTGCAAGACAGAAGGTTGTAGATACCATACAGAACCTTTCAGCCATTGCTGAAGAGAATGCTTCAAGTTCCGAGGAAACAGCCTCAAGCGCAAACGAAGTCAGTGTTATTGTTGAAGATATCGCCAACCAGGCCAAATCTCTTAACAACAACTCAGACGATCTTAAGAGAAGCGTTTCCTTCTTCAAATTGTAATACACAACCTCCTTTTATATGGTGCCCTCCGGCAGTAATTTCGCCGGAGGGTATTTTTTGACAAAAGGGGCAAATTAGGAGTATATTTCTTCATATAAAACTATTATGAGGTGTGTTTTTATGCGTATTGTTATTGTGGGCTGCGGAAACGTAGGTGCAACGCTTACCGAGCAGCTTACCCGTGAGGGACATAATGTAACTGTTATAGATGAGAAACAGAGCGTTGTTAACTCCGTTACCAATAATTATGATGTTTTAGGTGTGGTTGGCAATGGAGCCAGCTTCGAGGTTCAAAGCGAGGCCGGCGTTAAGGATGCCGACCTTCTTATTGCAGTTACGGGAAAAGACGAATTGAATCTCCTTTGCTGCCTTATTGCGAAGAAATCCGCAAACTGCCACACCATCGCAAGGGTTTCCAATCCCGTATACAGCAGAGAAATCAGTTTCATTAAGGAGGAGCTTGGTCTTTCCATGATTATTAATCCGCAGTATGCTGCGGCACAGGAAATTGCAAGACTCCTTAAGTTCCCTTTTGCAGAGACTATCGATACCTTTACAAAAGGACGAGTGGAGCTTATAAAGTTCACCATTGATGAAAACTCGGAACTTTGCAACTTAAGACTTCGCGAGATTACCACCAGACTTCGTGCCGATGGTCTTATCAGCGTGGTTGAGAGAGGGGATGAGGTATATATCCCTGACGGTAATTTTATGATTAAAGCGGGAGACAGGGTAACTGTCGCCGGCACTACAAATAAGAACCTTAATTTTTTCAAAAAGATAAAGATGCCCACAGCAAAGGCAAAGACTGCCATGATAGTGGGCGGAGGCGAGACAACCTTCTATCTGGCGACACAGCTTATCGAGATGGGTGTACAGGTCAAAATCATTGAGAGAGACCACGCCAAATGTGAGGAACTGAGCGAGAATCTTCCACAGGCTTTGATAATTGAAGCTGACGGAACCGATAAGGGTGTTCTTTTGGAGGAAGGCCTTGAGGGAACCGAAGCATTCATAGCACTTACCAATATCGATGAAGAGAATATTATGCTTGCCATGTATGCAAAGAGCCTTTCCGGTGCCAAACCCATTGCCAAGGTCCACAGAGTATCCTATGACGAGATAATAGACGATTTGAACATAGGAAGCATTATCTATCCCAAGTATATTACAGCCGCTTCCATAGTCAGATATGTCAGAGCGATGCACAACTCCATGGGAAGCAACATTGAGACCCTGTATCGTATGAATGATAACAAGGTTGAGGCTTTGGAGTTCATTATCAAAGAGGACTGCCCCTTCATCGGAAAGCCCTTGAGTGAGGTGGAGCTTAAGGATAACGTGCTTATCTGCAGCATTAACCATAAAGGGAACATTACAATCCCCCAGGGTTCCAGCGTAATTCAGCCGGGAGATACCGTGGTGCTTGTTACCACTTCTGAAGGTGTTAAAGATATCTGCGACGTAGTCGCAAAATAAATCCTAAAGACGGGATAAAGTTATGAACTATTCGATAATCAGATATATTTTAAACTGCGTACTTGAATTCGAGGCGTTATTTATGACGCTTCCCTGCATAGTTGCGCTTATATACGGAGAGAAACAGGGCTTTCCCTTTGCAATTGTTGTGGCTGTCTGCCTCGTTATAGGCGAGATCGGACGACGAATTAAACCAAAGAGCAAAGTCTTTTATGCCAAAGAGGGCTTTGTTACAGTATCTTTAAGCTGGATACTTCTGTCGCTTGTAGGAGCAGTACCCTTTGTTCTTAACAGCGAGATACCAAATTACCTTGACGCAGTGTTTGAAGTGGCATCGGGACTCACCACCACCGGAGCCAGCATAGCAAGTGATATGGCTGTTTTTTCAAAGTGCGGAATGTTCTGGAGAGTTTTCACACACTGGATTGGCGGCATGGGAGTTCTGGTTCTTATCCTGGCGATTCTACCCCTTTCAGGCAGCTATAATATGCATATTATGAGAGCCGAGAGCCCCGGACCTTCAGTTGGCAAACTGGTTCCGAAGGTAAGAAGTACCGCAGCTATCCTCTATGAGATTTACCTGGTAATAACATGCCTTGAGGTTATAGCTCTTCTGATGACAGGGCTTTCATTTTATGACTCACTGCTTTTGTCATTCTCTACAGCGGGAACGGGAGGCTTTGGCCTGTTAAATGACAGTCTGGCAAGCTATTCTTATGCTTCACAGGCTGTAATTACCATATTTATGATTTTGTTTGGCGTCAATTTCAGTGCATACTTTTTCATTATAAGAAGGAATTTCAAAGACTTCTTTAAAAATGAAGAGGTCAGATGGTATCTTATCATCATTGCCATATCGGCAATCCTTATTACATGGAATATAAGGGGAACCTTCGGAAGCCTCGGAAATGATTTCCACCAGGCCATTCTTCAGGTTGCCTCAATTATAACAACAACAGGTTTCTCCTCCGCGGATTTCAATGCCTGGCCCGAGTTTTCCAAAACCATCCTTTTCCTTTTGATGTTGATTGGTGCCTGCGCAGGCTCCACAGGAGGCGGATTTAAGGTAAGCAGAGTCCTTGTCATGATTAAGAGTGTCAAAAACGAAATTACCACCGCAATGCACCCCAGGAGTGTTAAGAAGATTCACATGGACGGAAAGATTGTCCCCGACAATGTGGTCCGTTCCATAAGAATATATTTAATCATCTATGTTCTGGTTTACTTAAGTTCGTTCCTTATTGTTAGTCTTGACGGCTACGATTTTACAACGAATTTTACCGCCGTAGCGGCGTGCTTAAACAATATCGGGCCCGGCTTATCGTTAGTTGGTCCCACAGGCAATTATGCATTTTTCTCCGGCCTTTCAAAGGTTGTATTAATCTTTGATATGCTGGCAGGAAGACTGGAACTTCTTCCGATTCTTATGCTTTTCCATATTAAGACCTGGAAGGAGTAATCTGATAAGGGGGAGTTACCTATGTACGAAACAATAATTACTTATTGTGAAAAGTACGGAAACAAGGATTTTGAGGAGCTGCCATTCAACGAGGTTGACAGCCTTTGCCTTTGTCAGCTTTCCTATATGAAAATCGATTCTATTGTTCCATCTCCCGATGAGCCTCACGCCTTTGTGAGGCTCTCGGATATCTATGCTCATCCGGAGTTCGACAAACTCTTTATGGATCCCCGCTTTGCCAATAATAACAGAGAACTTTTCCTTGCAATGATGAACGGGAAAAGATTTAATACCATGCGGATTTCTCTCCATGTGGACCTGATAGTGGAGTCGGCTGAAACCCAGTTTTCGGCTGTTACATATAAGTTTTCAAACGGAGATCACTACGTTTGTTACAGAGGTACGGATGAAACATTTGTGGGCTGGAAGGAAGACTTTAACATGGCTTTCTCCAGGATTGTGCCCTGTCAGGCATCCGCAAAGGATTACCTGAAGCTGGCGGTTTCAAGATTTGACGGCAATTTCTATATCGGGGGCCACTCCAAGGGAGGAAATCTGGCAGTATACGCCGCAATGACTTCAGATAAGAAAATAAGGGACAGAATAATAAAGGTGTATGACCATGACGGCCCGGGATTCAGACAGGATATCCTGGAATCTTTTGATGCAGAAGGAATAACCGAGAAAATCCAGAAGACCATGCCCCACGATGCCATAGTGGGAATGCTTTTCCAGAACCCCAAGCAGGAGTATGAGGTGGTGGAGAGCAGAGGCCTTAACATTCAGCAGCACGACCCCTATAACTGGAGGGTTGACGGCACCAAATTCTATAAGGTTAAGGATATCTTTAAGACCAGGCAGTTCGCAGACGGTACAGTTAACCGCTGGATACTTGCCATGGATGATGAACAGAAGTACAACTTCGTTGAGGCCCTGTATTCGATTATAGAAGGATCCGAGGCAAAGACTTTGCTTGCCTTCACAAAGCATCTCAAGAAGAGCCTTGAGGGCTGTTTTAAGGCTTTCAAAAACATGGATGATAAAACAAAGAATGTCTTAAAGGAAACTGTAGACATACTTATTGAGGCCGGCAAGGAAAATCTTAAGGATAATGTTGATGAATTAAAGGGGACGATTCAGGAGGATGTTGAGACCCTGAAGAAAGAATTAAAGAAATAAAAAATGCAGGAAAAGGGACTTGAACCCTCAAGACATTGCTGTCACACGGACCTGAACCGTGCGCGTCTGCCAATTCCGCCATTCCTGCATGATTATGTCTATATACAATTTTGACCAACCCACTTGGGTTGGTCAATGCGCGAGGCGGGACTTGAACCCGCACGATTGCAATAATCACTAGATCCTTAGTCTAGCTCGTCTGCCAATTCCGACACTCGCGCGTAACGCATCGCGCAAAAAATATACTACCAAAAAGAAGGTGTGGTGTCAACACTTTTTTTGAGGTATTTTTTATTGTTTTTTTTGCACGGTAATGTATACTTAAATTGATGGCAATAAAGCCATTAGGACAAGGAGGATTTTATCATGAAATTCAAGTTTGGCATTAAAGAAGTTGTTGCCATCGGTATCGGTACAGCGCTCTTTGTAGCACTTACAGAAGTACAGATTCCTTTGGGCTTCATCCCCAACACAGCTCTTCAACCCAGGGCAGCTCTTTTGGCATTTATATCTGCTCTTTTCGGACCCATCGTTGGTGGAGCAATCGGTCTTATCGGACACGCTCTCGGAGACTTCATGTTCTACGGTTCAATCTGGTGGAGCTGGGTTATTCCCGATGCAGTTTTCGGTATTGCAGTAGGTTTGTTTGCATCTAAGTTTGCCATCGATGAGGGCGGCTTTGATACAAAGAAGATTGTGCTTTTCAATGTTGTACAGGTTGTGGCAAACATCATTGCATGGGTTGTATGTGCACCCGTACTTGACATCCTTATTTATGCAGAGCCTGCAAACAAGGTATTTGCACAGGGTATCTGGGCATGCATAGGTAATGTTATTATTTCCGGTATCTTAGGATCACTTTTAGGCGTTGGATATTCCGCTATCAGAGGAAAGTCCTCAGGTCTTAAGAAGGAAGATTAATAAGGATTTGTATTTTTCCAAATGGAACCAATTATAGAATTTAAAGATTTTACATTTAAATATCGATCACAGACGGAGCCCACATTAAAACATATCAACCTTACAATTAATAAGGGTGAGAAGATTTTAATTGTAGGCCCCTCAGGATCAGGCAAATCGACACTGGCCCATTGCATAAATGGGCTGGTGCCATTTTCGTATTCGGGAGAAATTCAGGGCGAATACTATGTGGGAGGGAAGGACCCGAAGGATTTGGGCATTTTTGGCCTCTCCAAGATAGTGGGTACCGTTCTTCAGGATACAGACGGTCAGTTTGTGGGCCTTACCGTTGCGGAGGATATTGCTTTTGTCCTTGAGAACGACTGCGTGGACCAGTCGAAGATGAAGGATAAGGTTTTGGAACTGGCAGACAGAGTTGAGATAAAGAAGCTTTTATCAAATGCACCCGGTGAACTTTCCGGCGGACAGAAGCAGAGAGTATCCATGGCGGGAGTTATGATTGACGACGTGGATGTGCTGCTTTTTGATGAGCCTTTGGCTAACCTGGATCCCGCAACCGGTAAGACGGCCATTGAACTTATTGATGAGCTTTCAAAGGATAACGACAGAACTATTCTCATAATTGAGCACAGACTTGAGGATGCCCTGTGGCGTGATGTTGACAGAATCATTGTTGTGGGAGACGGCGAGATAGTAGCCGACACCACTCCGGATGAGCTTCTGTGCCAGGATATCCTTGACCGAGAGGGAATCAGAGAACCTCTTTATATCACGGCCCTTAAGCATGCGGGCTGCAAGGTGACAAGCGACACTCATCCCATGCATATAGAAAGCATGGATATTTCCGGATACTCTGACAATGTTAATAAATGGTTTAAGACCATAATCCTTCCGGAACCCAAAGAGAAAACAAGGAAGGTCCTTGAGATTAAGGACCTGAATTTTGAATATATCAAAGGCACTCCCGTTCTTAAGGATATCAATTTTGATATTTACGAAGGGGAGATGATTAGTATTGTTGGCAAAAACGGTGCCGGCAAATCTACTCTTTCGAACCTTATCTGTGGCTTTATCAAGCCCGACAGTGGACAGATTAAACTTTACGGCGAGGATATTTCCGACCTTTCCGTCAAGGAGCGTGGCGAGAGAATCGGCCTCGTAATGCAGAACCCCAATCAGATGATTTCCAAAGCCATGATTTATGACGAGGTGGCTTTGGGACTTGCTGTCAGAGGCGTGCCTGAGGAAGAGATTAAAGAAAGAGTATATGAGACTTTAAAAATCTGCGGCCTCTACCCTTTCAGAAACTGGCCCATATCTGCATTAAGTTTCGGCCAGAAGAAGCGCGTTACCATTGCCTCCATCCTTGTTATGAACCCTGAGATCATTATTCTTGATGAGCCCACTGCGGGACAGGATTACAGGCATTATACGGAGATTATGGAGTTTTTGAAAAGAATAAATTCCGAAAGAGGAATAACAATTGCCATGATTACCCATGACATGCATCTTATGCTTGAGTATACTGACAGGGCGGTTGTTATTGCGGACGGAGTACTTCTTGCGGATACCACACCTGCACAGGTCCTTACGGATGAGACGGTATCTGCGAAGGCATACCTTAAGAAGACATCCCTCTATGATTTGGCGGTTAAGAGCGGAATAAACGAGCCCACAAAGTTTGTGGAGTGCTTCATATACGAAGACAGACTTAAGAGAGAGGAGGCAGCGAAATAATGTCCTCCAGAGTTTTGAGTTACGAAGAGAAATCCACATGGATACATGACTTAAGCGGCGTTTCAAAGCTCATTTTCTTCCTTCTGTGGTCCATTACGGCAATGCTCACTTATGATACGAGAATTCTTGCAATTATGATTGTGGGTTCTATGATTATATATAAGCTGTCAAGGACCGAGTGGAGACAGGTTGGAACTGTTTTTAAATTCATCCTGTTTTTCCTGACAGTAAATCTCCTGGCCATATTCTTCTTTTCTCCCTATCAGGGAACTGCGATATATGGCACCAAAACCGTTATCTGCCATCTGTTTGGAAATTATGATGTAACGAAGGAACAGCTTTTTTATGAGCTGAATGTAATGATGAAATACCTGACGGTTGTGCCCTCAGTGTTTATGTTTATCACCACAACCAACCCTTCGGAGTTTGCCGCCAGCTTAAACAGAATCGGCGTAAGCTACAAGGTTGGCTATGCTCTTGCATTGACCCTTCGCTACATTCCTGATGTGCAGGACGATTTCAAGAAGATTAAGAACGCCCAGGAAGCCAGAGGAATTGATATGTCCGGAAAGGCTACCTTCAGAAAGAGAATCCGAAATGTATCGGCTATCATTTTTCCTCTTGTTTTTTCATCCATGGACAGAATCGATATAATCGCAAATGCCATGGAGCTTAGAGGCTTTGGAAAGAATAAGAAGAGAACATGGTATTCCGCCAAACCGTTAAAGGCCGGGGACTATGGTGTAATAGCATTTGCGGTACTTTTTTGTACGATTGCATTATTTATCACATTTAAAGACGGATCCAGATTCTATAACCCCTTTAATTAGGGGTTATTTTTTATGTTAAAAATTGTGTAAAAAATTAAGAAAAATAAAAAAGGAAATGGGAAGGAAACGTTGAATATTATATTTGTACGGTGTATTTTTACTTCTCATGTTGGAGGCTTATGAATGAGCATTAGAGAAGACTTGGAAAAATGGGAAAAACAGTACTTAAGCCCATATGCAAAGCTTAGTATGGAATCTGAGGGAAGGCTTAGAGATGAGCCTCAGTGTGATATCAGACCCGTGTTCCAAAGAGACAGGGACAGAATCCTACACTCAAAGTCCTTCAGAAGACTTAAGGATAAGACTCAGGTTTTCCTCTCTCCTGAGGGGGATCACTACAGAACCAGACTCACACATACCCTGGAGGTTTCCCAGAACGCCAGAACAATTGCCAAGGCCTTAAGAATGAACGAGGATCTGGTGGAGGCCATTGCCCTTGGCCATGACCTTGGACACACACCCTTCGGACACGCAGGGGAGAGAGCTCTTTCCAGAGTATGTCCCTATGGATTCGAGCACGTTAACCAAAGCCTCAGGGTTGTGGATGTGCTTGAGAAGGACGGCGCCGGACTGAACCTTACAATGGAAGTGAGAGACGGAATTCTTAATCACCAGACTTCCGGAACACCCCATACATTGGAAGGCAAGATAGTAAGACTGTCAGATAAAATCGCCTACATTCATCACGATATGGATGATGCAATAAGAGGCGGTATATGTAAGGAAGCCGATGTTCCTTTGAATATCAGAAGGTCAATCGGAGATACAACGGGAAAGAGACTTGATTCTTTCATTCATGACATCGTAACCCATTCCTTCGAGAAGGATGACATTTCCATGTCGGATGAGGTTGCGGGAGCAATGAAGGAATTAAGGGCATGGATGTTTGAGAACATCTATCAGAACAAGACAGCCAAGGCCGAGGAAGGAAAGGCCGAGATGCTGGTGGAGACCATGTATGAGTATTACATGGAGAACTTTGATAAGCTGCCTGCCGACTTTAAGAAGTTAATTGATAACGGAGACTCCAAGGAGCAGGTGGTTTGCGATTACATATCCTGTATGACAGACAGATATGCCATCGCCAAGTATGAAGAGATTTTCATTCCCAAATCGTGGAATTATTAATTTTTTGGAAGGGGAAGCATGTATTATCCGGAGGAGATAGTCGAGGAAGTTCGACAGAAAAGCGATATAGTGGATGTTATCTCCGGGTATGTGCGCCTTCAGAAAAAGGGCAGTACCTATTTTGGCCTGTGCCCTTTTCACAATGAGAAGACCCCTTCTTTTTCTGTGTCGCCAAATAAGCAGATGTACTACTGTTTTGGATGCGGTGCGGGAGGAAATGTTTTTTCCTTCGTTATGAATTATGAGAACTTCACCTTCCGTGAGGCGGTTAAACATCTGGCCGACAGAGCGGGAGTGGCCTTGCCGGAAATTAACGACAGCAAGGAATACAAAGAGAAGGAAACCCACAGACAAAAGCTTCTGGCTCTAAACAAAGAGGCAGCCAAGTTTTTCTACTATCAGTTAAGAAGTCCCCAGGGGCAGGTTGGCTTGAACTACCTTAAGAAGAGAGAGCTTACGGATGAAACCATGCAGAAGTTTGGCCTGGGTTATTCCCTTAAGACCTCTGACAGCCTTGTTAAATATCTTAGAAGCAAGGGATATGACGATTCCCTGATTAAGGAAGTGGGCCTTGCCAACTTCAATGAGAAGATGGGACTTCATGATATATTCTGGAACAGGGTAATGTTCCCCATCCAGGATATTAACCACAGAGTAATAGGCTTCGGCGGAAGAGTTATGGGTGACGGCAATCCCAAGTACTTAAACTCCCCCGAGACACCGATTTTTGATAAAAGAAGAAATCTGTTCGGACTTAACTTCGCAAGAACTGCACGAACCGGAAACTTCATCCTTTGCGAAGGATACATGGATGTTATTTCCATGCACCAGGCCGGATTCAATCAGGCGGTTGCATCCCTCGGTACGGCTTTCACGGCGGAGCAGGCGGTTCTTCTAAAGAGATATACCGACACGGTTCTTCTGGCTTACGATTCGGACGGAGCAGGAACAAAGGCAGCACTCAGAGCCATCGGAATGCTAAGGGAGGCAGGACTTTCAGGCAAGGTTATAAACATGAAGCCCTGTAAGGACCCGGATGAGTTCATTAAGACCTACGGGGCAGACGCCTTTAAGGAGCGAATCGAGAACGCCGAGAACAGCTTTTTCTTTGAAATAAGAATCCTCGAGGGGCAGTACAATTTAAACGATCCCGAGGAAAAAACGAAATTTCACCGTTCCATCGCCGAGAAGCTTTGCGAGTTCGAGGAAGAGGTGGAGCGTGAGAATTATATACAGGCAGTGGCTGATAAATATCACATAGGATTTGACAATCTGAGGAAACTTGTAGTAAGCTACGCCTCTAAGACCGGATTGGCGAAACCAGTGGAAAGACCCAAGTCCTCCGTTCAGACGAAGGAGAAAGAACCTGCGGGAGCAAGACAGCAGCGCCTTCTTATCACATGGCTTTCCGAGGAGCCGGAACTGTTTGCCACGGTTAAGAAATATGTGACTCCGGAAGATTTCACGGATCCCATTTACAAAGTTATTGCCGAGAAAGCATATGAATCCTTCGAGAAGACCGGCGGATTCAACCCGGCATCCATCGTAAGCTTCTTTGAGGACGAGGAGGAACAGCGCAGGGTTGCAGCGGCTTTTAACACAGGGCTGGCTGAGAATCCGGAGAGTTTGCAGGACAGACAAAAGGCCTTTAACGAGATAATCGTTGGAATCAAGGAGGAGAGCAATCTTAAGGCCTCCGCCGATATGGGAAGTGACATGAGTGCCCTGCAAAGATTCATGGATGGCAAAAAGGCGCTTGAAGAACTGAAGCGCCATCCCATAATACTACAGCAGTAATCATTAAGAATTGAGAGGTTTTTAAAATGGACGAAGCAATGCAGGCCAGATTTGAGGAGAAATTTAAGGAGCTTCTTGCCCTTGCCAAGAAGAAAAAGAAGAACAACATTCTTGACTATGCGGAGATTCAGGATGCTCTTGCAGATTTGGAGCTTGAGGATGAAGAAATTGATAAGATGACCGAGCGCCTGGAGAACGAAGGCGTGGACATCTTGAAAATGTCCGATGATGAGGACGAACTTGACGATGAAGAGATTGATTTGTCTGATGAGGAAGAGGTTGACGTTGAGAACATCGACCTTTCCGTACCCGACGGAATCAGTATCGAGGACCCTGTAAGACTGTATCTTAAGGAAATAGGTAAGGTTCCCCTTCTTTCTGCCGACGAGGAAATCGAGCTGGCTAAGAGAATGGAAGAGGGCGACAACGACGCCAAGAAGCGCCTTGCTGAGGCAAACCTTCGTCTTGTTGTAAGTATCGCCAAGAGATATGTGGGCCGTGGAATGCTTTTCCTTGATCTTATTCAGGAAGGTAACCTTGGTCTTATCAAAGCAGTAGAAAAGTTCGATTACAGAAAGGGATACAAGTTCTCCACATATGCAACATGGTGGATCAGACAGGCTATCACAAGAGCCATTGCCGATCAGGCAAGAACAATACGTATCCCTGTACATATGGTTGAGACAATCAATAAGCTTATCCGTGTAAGCCGTCAGCTTCTTCAGGAGCTGGGCCGTGAGCCTTCTCCCGAGGAAATTGCTGAGGAGATGAAGATGCCTGTTGAGAGAGTAAGAGAGATTCTTAAGATTTCACAGGAGCCTGTTTCTTTGGAAACTCCCATCGGTGAAGAGGAAGACAGTCACCTTGGAGATTTCATCCAGGATGACAACGTTCCCGTTCCTGCGGATGCCGCTTCATTTACTCTCCTTAAGGAGCAGCTTGTCGAGGTATTAAATACCCTCACAGACAGGGAGCAGAAGGTACTTAGACTTAGATTCGGCCTTGATGACGGACGTGCAAGAACTCTTGAGGAAGTAGGCAAGGAGTTTAACGTAACCCGTGAGCGTATCAGACAGATTGAGGCTAAGGCATTAAGAAAGCTTCGTCACCCTTCAAGAAGCCGTAAACTTAAAGATTATCTGGACTAATTCATATGGATGATTTGGTTTTAACAAAGAGATTACAAAGCGTCGCAGACATGGTTACTTTAGGTAACCGTGTCTGCGATGTTGGTTGTGACCATGGTTATGTAAGCATATATCTGGTAAAAAACGAAATATCTCCGTCTGCCATTGCCATGGATGTTCGCCCCGGCCCCTTATCTCAGGCTGAGAAGAATATTAAGGCCTTCAGAGCTGAATCTAAGGTGACAACCAGGCTTTCCGACGGACTTGATAAATTGGAGTATGGGGAAGCAGATACCATTGTTATTGCCGGAATGGGCGGCCCTCTCATGCGGGATATCATTGTGAGAGGTCTTGATGTGGCAAAGAGCGTCACAGAGCTTGTGCTTCAGCCGCAGTCGGAAATTCCTGAGTTCAGGAGATTTCTTAAGACCAATGGGTTTATTACCACTGCGGAAGACATGGTTTATGAGGATGGAAAGTTCTACCCTATGATGAAGGTGGTACCTGACCCGGATTTCGAGTTCTTCGATTTTTCAAAGCTTGATGAACCCTTCAGCGTCGATGAACTCTACGGACCAAGGCTTGTGGCCTCCAGAAACAAGGTTCTTATGATGTATTTAAATGCTGAATACAAGGAACTTATGGAAATAAGAGAACAGCTTCTAAGGAACGTTGACGGGTCGGAGAAGAGCAGAGAAAGACTTAAGGAAATTGAGGAAAGAATTGAGATAAACAGAAGTATTGAGTAGACGTCAAAGGCTCCTCCCAAAAATTGGGAGGAGCCTTTTGAATATTTGCCTATACGGAAAAGTTTACTTTGTTACCTGTTTCTTTTAGCTCGTCGGGAAGCTTGCTCCAGTCGATGCCTGCAATCTTTGTGAAGAGGTCCTCTTCAGATGCTGCTTCAACCGTGGCCTTTCTTATTAAGAAGGGATTGCCTTCCGAGTTGTTGGGACTTGCTTTCTCAATCTCTGCGAAAATCTTCATAAGCCCGTTGTCGTCAAAAGAGTAGGATATTTTGTTGAGAATGCCCGCTTCCTCGGACTTAAGATCCCAGGCTCTTTCGAAACCGAACTGTTCGTTGATACGCAAAGACATCTCGACTGCCGTATCCACTGCGTGGAGCTTCTGGAATGCGTAATCCTCATCCCTTGCCATCTTCTCAATCTCTTCTTTGGAGAATACTACAGAGAATTCTTTGTCGCTTTGTCCCACAAGTGATTTAACGTCGTCGGTCTTATCCGCCACAATAAAATCAAAATCCCCATGTTTTTTACGCAGAGATTCAATGAATTTCTGAGCTTTTACGGAGAGTTTTACCTCGCCGGAGGAAGAAGCGGATTTTCCTTTTGCCTTTGCAACGCTTTCACCTTTTTGCTGTTTTTCAACCTTGCCGCCGAAGGCCGGCTGGCTGCCGTAAACACCATTTGCTTTAATCATTGCTGACGTCTCCTTTCAGATTAATCCAATTCCGTTTGGCAATATTTAACCTTATCCTTATTATCGGCATGATTTGAGCAAAAGTTAACAGATGCAAAAAAATCCCCGGCAGTAAGCCGAGGATAAAAAGCAGGGTACGGGAATCGAACCCGCCTCCCAGGCTTGGGAAGCCCGTGTACTACCGATGTACTAACCCTGCAGATATCTATAAAAACCTTTATTAGAATAGCATTTTGAGCCATCTCAGTCAATAGGTGCAGGCTGTTGTCGGTTTTGCACAAAAACAGCCGTGTATTATTGTATAATTTGATGAGGACGTAGAAAAATCATTTTACTGGTACTAAAGTATTGCTTTTTGGGAGGACCTTCGTTTATAATGGCAAAGTTCGTTAATATTTGGCAAAGCAGGCGAAAGCCTGTGACGCAAAGCTATAGGGACTTTCACATGTCAGCCAGTTGCACTTACCCCGGTAATCACTCTGTGATTATCTTTTTTAGGCATGGGAATCGTTCCCATGCTTATATTTTTTTGTGGAGTTTTTAGCGGATTGTAGGGACAATCAGAAAGGTAAATTAATGAAAAAGAGAAAAAGCAGAAACATGGTACGCACCATTATTCTCATCGCATCCGGTCTTGCGCTCTTGATGGCAGCCACCGTTGGATATATCGGATATTCGCACATCAAGACAGCTTATTTTTCCTCGTTTGAGGAGGGATTACACGCAGCAGCCATTCTTTTGAAGGGTGATCTTTCCAACCAGTACACAGGTGACTGGAAAGTAACTGCAGACGGAACACTTTTGAAGGGTGGTGTGCAGGTTCACGATGATTTTGAAAGGCAGCTTGATGAATTAAGTGAAAACACGGGAATGTATTTCACTATATTCATGGGAGATACCAGATTCGTTACATCTCTTGTTGACGAGCAGACAGGAAAGCGCATGGAAGGAACGAAGGCTTCCGATGTGGTAATTTCAGAAGTCCTTGATAACTGTAACGAGTACCTGGCTACCAATCTTGAGATTGGCGGTAAGGAATGGTATGCATATTATGTTCCTTTGAAAAACTCAGACGGTTCAGTAGTAGGTATGGTTTTTGCCGGAAGAGATACTTCTATTGTTACAAATAACTTAAAAGCAGCAGCTCGTGCAATTATTGGAGTATTTGTTGGCTTCTTCTTATTTAACTTTGGAGTTGCCAGAATTATTATTTCCAAGTCTTCGAAGTCCATAAGGGATATCGTAAACGGACTTCAGAGTCTTGAAGAGGGTGAGCTTGATTTCTATATACATGATCGTACATTTAACCGTAAGGATGAACTTGGCGTAATCGCCGCAAGTTCAGCTCAGGTACGTGACAAACTTCAGGATGTAATAGCAGCCACAAAGAAGCTTTCCGCAGACGTTACTGCTTCAGGTGAGAATCTTGCCACCAGCGCTGCTTCAGCATCCCGCGTAGCAGAACAGGTAACAGGGGCTGTGGAAGAAATCAGCCGTGGAGCAGCTTCTCAGGCCGAGAGCATGGAGCATTCCGTAAGCAATACTGCTGAACTTGGCGACAGCATTGATGACATCACAGACAGCATTGAGAACCTTTCCAATGCGGCAGGAGAGATGTTAAACGGTGCCAACCGTACAGTTGATACCCTCAGTTCACTTATGAACAAGAATGAGGACGTTATGACCTCAATGCAGAATATTGATACTCAGATTCAGTTAACAAACAATTCCGTTAAGGACATTGCTGAAGCATCCAACATAATTACGGCTATTGCAGAGCAGACCAGACTCCTTTCTCTTAATGCCACGATCGAAGCGGCAAGAGCGGGAGAGCACGGAAAGGGATTCACTGTTGTTGCGACTGAAATAGGTACTCTTTCTGAGCAGTCCAAGAATGCTGCTGTTTCCATTAATAAGATTGTTGAAACACTTGTGGCTGAATCTCAGAAGAGTGTTGAAACCATCGGAATGCTCAGTGAGAGCATCAAGGAGCAGAACAAGGAACTGACCAGCACCAAGGAAGATATGGATGTGGTTGTTGCCAACGTAAATAACGTTGACAACTCCACAAGAATGATTGCTGATAAGATTCATCTTCTCAACGAGTTTAAGGTAAGCTTCTCAGATATCATCGAAGAGCTTTCAGCCATCTCACAGCAGAATGCGGCTTCAACCCAGGAGACCAACGCTTCAATGGAAGAGCTTAATGCCACATTCGCTCTGATAAGCGAGGCCGCTGCCGAACTTAGAGGCATGGCGGAAACCCTCAGCGAAAAGATGGAATACTTCACAATCGAAAAGATGACGGCGTAAAAGAGACAAAAAACAGCCATAAATGATAAGCCCAAACGGACTATCATTTATGGCTGTTTTAGTTTAGAAATTAAAGCATTTTCTTAAGTTCGTCGTGTACAAACTGTACCTTGGGTCCCACAATAACCTGTACTGTGGTCTTGGAAGGACGGATAACGCCTGCAACGCCGGCTTTCTTGATTTCCTTGTCATCAACCTGAGTGTAGTCACCGATTTCTACACGAACTCTGGTTGCGCAGTAGTCAAGTTCCTTAATATTGGAAGCACCGCCGAGACCGATGAGAATCTGCTTGGCAATTGCTGTGAAATCATCATTTGCAAGCTCGAGCTTAAGTTCTTCTTCCTCGTCATCATCTTCACGACCGGGAGTCTTAAGATCGAATTTGGTAATAACGAAACGGAATACTGCATAGTAAATAACGCCAAATACCAAACCAACAGGAATCAAAAGGAGAGGATTAACGGCCATGGGTGCCTTGAAGCTTAATACATAGTCAACAAGTCCTGCACTGAAGTTGAAGCCGAGTCTTAAAGGAAGCAGTGCACAGACAATGGCTGAAATACCTGTCAGGCAAGCATGTACAAGGTAAAGACCGGGAGCCAGGAACATAAATGCAAATTCCAAAGGCTCGGTGATACCTGTAAAGAAGGAAGCAAGAGCACCTGCCATCAAAAGAGAGGCTGCTGTTTTTTTCTTGGAGTCCTTAGCTGTGTGGTACATTGCAAGTGCACCTGCAGGAAGACCGAACATCATAACGGGGAAGAAACCTGTCATATACTGACCTGTAACACCCTTTACGGCACCTTCTGCACCTGACCAGAATAAGCCGAGGTCGTTGATGTTTGCTGTATCAAACCAGAATACGGCATTTAATGCGTGGTGTAATCCCAAAGGAATAAGTGCACGGTTTAACATAGCGTAGATACCTGAACCAAGAGCACCGAGACCAAGAATAGCCTCACCAAAGGAAACAAGTCCTCCGTAGATTAAAGGCCATACGAAGAATAAAGCACCGGATACTAAAATTGAAACACCGGCTGTAACAATGGCAACACATCTCTTTCCACTGAAGAATGCCAGCCAGTTGGGCAGCTTGGTATCTTTAAATCTGTTGTAGCAGCTTGAACCGATGATACCTGCAAGGATACCGATGAATGCGTTGTGGATCTTGCCGAATGCGGCAGGGACTTCTTCAATAGCAACACCTTTGTACATTGCAACGGCACCGGAAGCCAACAGAGTAGTAATCATTAAGTAAGAAACAAGACCTGAGAGTGCGCTTGTTCCGTCGTGGTCTTTGGCCATACCAACTGAAACACCAATTGCGAAAAGCCAGGGAATATTATCGATAATAGCTGAGCCTGCTTTGATTAAGAAAGCGGCAAGCATGCTGTTTGCACCCCATCCGGTAGGGTCAATCCAATAACCTATACCCATGAGTATGCCGGCTGCCGGCAAACAAGCTACCGGGAGCATCAAGGACTTCCCGATTTTTTGAAGATACTTCATCATAAGAAACTTTCCTCCTTTTTATAAGTTGCCTTATAAGTTTTCATTCATAAATGATTGTAATGCTTGTGCGGCAGCTGCTTCGTCTTCCCCCTCGATGGTAAACGCTGCCGTCTGCCCATGTTGTGCTCCTAACTTCATGATGGAAATCAAGCGCTTGGCGTCTGCGGTTTCCCCTCCGACACTGAGGCTTATATTGCTTTTGAAACCTGCTGCAGTTTTGGCAAGCAGTCCTGCCGGTCTGGCGTGGATACCCAGCTCATCCTTAATAACATAAGAGAATTCAACCATCGTGTTTTTCCTCCTTTCTTTTTTCTAAGCGAGTTCTCTGACGTGTTTCCTGAGGGCCAAAATCTTTGGAGCGGAAACAGACAGTTCGTCTACGCCAATTGATATAAAATACTTTGTCAAATCGAAATCTGCGCCCATTTCTCCGCAGATGCCGACCCGAACATTCTTCTTGTGGGCATTTTGGACAGTCATTTCAATCAGTCTCAAAATTGCCGGGTGATTTGGAACCCTGAAGGGCTCCAGGGATGCATTTTGCCTGTCCATGGCAAAGGTGTATTGAGTCAGATCATTGGTTCCGATGCTGAAAAAGGATACTTTATCCGCCAGTAAATCACTTATCAGGGCGGCTGCAGGAGTCTCAATCATGACACCCAGTTCTGCTTCTCCAAAGTCAAGAGCCTCGTCCTTTAATTCCTTTTTCACCTTATCAACCAAATCAAGTATCTTATCCATTTCCTCCAGGGAGGTAATCATGGGAAACATGATTCCTGTGGGACCGAAGGCAGCAGCTCTATAGATTGCACGCAGCTGTGTTTTAAACATCTCCGGTCTTTCAAGGCAAAGTCTTATGGCTCTTAAGCCCATGGCCGGATTGTCTTCTTTTGGAAGCTCAAAGTAATCAGCCTGCTTGTCGGCTCCGATATCAAGAGTCCTTATTATTACTTCACGACCCTTCATAAGGGTAATAACTTCTTTATAGCTCTTAAACTGTTCCTCTTCTGAGGGATAGTCGTTTTTACCAAGGAAAAGAAACTCACTTCTGAATAGTCCGATTCCTTCGGCGTCGTACTCCAGTGCCTTAGCCGCGTCAGAAGGGTTACCGATGTTGGCATAAATCTTTATTGCCTGACCGCTTTTGGTCCTGGTTTCCTTGCCAATTAAACTCTTTAAGCTTTCTTCTTCTTTTTGGATTTCCTTTATTCTCTTTCTGTATTCGTCAAGGAACTCTTCTTTTGGATCGATTATAAAAATCCCTTTTTCTCCGTCAACGATTCCAATCTGACCTGTAAGGTCATCTCCAAATTCCTCGCCTGTATCAACCAGGGCGGTGATGCCCAAAGATCTCGCTAAAATAGCGGTGTGGGAGTTGGTTGATCCCTTGGTGGTTACAAAGGCCAGAACCTTATTTGTATCAAGCCCCAGAGTATCGGATGGAACAAGATCATGGGCAAGAAGAATTACGGGCTCCGATGGAAGTTTAATGCCGTCTTCAATATCCTGAATCTTGCAGATTACGCGATTGGCGATATCTCTGAAATCCGAGGCACGCTCCTTCATGTAGTCGTTGTCTTCCATTGAAGCAAAGAAGACTGCCAGATCCTCGCCGGCTTTCTTGACAGCGTAGGAAGCATTATGACCTGCGCTTATACATTCCTTGACGGCGTCTTCGAAATCTAAATCCTCCAAGAGCATGCCATGGACTGAAAAAACCATGGCTTCTTCTTCACCCATTCTTGCGTTTGCCTCTTCTTCAAGAATCTTTAGTTCCTTGATGGCTTTATCTCTTGCGGTGAGAAAGGTGTTTAATTCCTCGGTGGAATCATTGGTGGTTTCTGAAGTTATAACAGGTATTTTTTTTCTAAAGACATGTATTGGTCCTAAGGCTATTTTGCCGGAGACCACCTGACCTTTTATTTCCTTGCTCATAGATTTTTACGCCTTCTCGAGAATAAGAGCTGTGTCCCCGGGAGCTACGCTTCCGGTTTTTTTGTCGAAGGAAGAGTAGTTGTCAGAGTCAAGAATTATCATAGGAGTGGTTATGTCGTATCCTGCATTCTTCACAGCTTCCAGATCTACTTCCACAATAAGGTCTCCCTTTTTGACCTTATCCCCCTGGGTGGCATGAAGAGTGAAGAACTGCCCTTTGAGTTTGACTGTATCAAGGCCTATGTGAATAAGAACTTCGGTTCCTTCAGGGGTCTTTATGGAGTAGGCATGTCCTGTTGGGAAAAGGGATTCAAGATCTCCGCCTGCGGGTGCGTAGAATTTGCCGTCAGAAGGAACCAGGGCCACTCCTTTTCCAAGCATTTCCTCAGCAAAAGTGGGGTCACTTACATTCCCTATGGGAATCAGTTCTCCCTTTGCCGGAGAAGCAATTTCAATTGTTTCTTTCTTTCCGAATAATGTTCCGAAAAATCCCATTGTATGTCCTCTCTTTACGTAAAAGTTATTTAACCAGTTTTCTCAAAAGAATTATGATGTAACTCATTTCATCGGGGCGGATTGTCACCTCGAACTGCTTTTCAAGGTAGTCCATTACCTTCCTGCAGATTCTTGTTTCCTCCCTGTAATTTGCAGTGGCGAATTCAAATAATGCCTCATCATCACCGTTGTATTGTTCATTCAGAATCAGTCGGTACACAAGATGCTTAAAGGTGGGAATCAGATCATCAAGCTTTCCGGAGTTACCGGGAATGCTTCTGTCCACATCTTCTTCGATGATTTCAAATATTCTCTTCACGGCCTGGGTAACTTTAAAGGCCATGCTTGTTTTCTCGCTTAATTCTGCGCTGACAATGTGAAGAGCAATGGAAGCGGCTTCGTTTTCACCCAGATTCTTGCCGGTGGTGGCCTTTATTAAATCCACCGCCTTTTCGCCGATTCGAAACTCCTCGGGATAGAATGCCTTTACTTCAAAAAGCAGAGCATTCTCAAACATCATTCCCTTGTCATATCGTTCCAGGGCGAAGTTAATGTGGTCTGTAAGGGTGAGATAGATGTTCTCATTAAGCTCGGTTCCAAGGCCTTCTTTGGCCAGGGCGATAACTTCGTTTGAGATATGCAGATTTTCCAAGGGAAGCTTTGCCAGCAGGTCTTTGAATCTGGTGAGGCTTTCCTGGTTTTCCATGCGGTACACCTTTTCGATTCTGGATTCGGGAATAACGTCACCTTCGCGATGACCGAAACCTATTCCGCGACCGCTGACGACAACTTCACATCCATCGTCCACTGAAGTCACTATATTGTTGTTGATTATTTTTTTGATAAGCATACTGACAACCCTTTGAATAAAAAAACCAGATTTTACACAAAGTAAGTAAAATCTGGTTTTGCCTGCCGAACAGTAACAATCCTTCCTGAAAAGAATCGTATTAATTTTTACGACATAACCATAACCCCAATTTTTCTTATCCGTCAACGTGTTTTTATTTTTTCTGTAAAACCTAACAAATTTGTAGATTGGTTTTTGTGCACTTTATACGGCGAGGGGAAGAGGGGTTACGGCGTTGATAAATGAACTGAAAAATGATAGAATTAACTGTAAATTATCCATCCGGAGGCGATGCTATGAAAGTAAAGATTAAAGGCGAAGTAAAGGAATATCCCGTTGGCACAACCTATGAGGAGATTGCCGAGGAATACAAGGACCAATACGACGGCACAATTGCTGTAGCGTGCGTAAACGGTAAGATTAGAGAATTGTTTAAGAAGCTCTCCAAAGACTGCGGACTTGAATTCTTTACCACAAAGAATGACATCGGAAACAAGACTTATATGAGAACAGCAATCATGATGTTCATGAAGGCTGTAAAAGATGTGGCAGGCGACAAGGTTACGTTTACTCTTGAGTATACAATCGGAGCAGGTTATTATCTTCGTCCGAAGAATGGGGTGAAGGTTGAACCTGCAACCATAAAGAAGATTAAACAGCGTATGCAGGATCTGGTGGCTGAGGACATTAGAGTATTTAAGAGAAGCTATCCTATTTCTGAAGCAATTGAGCTGTTTAAGCGCCAGGGAATGGACGATAAGGTTAAACTTTTCAAATACAGAAGAAGCTCATCCATTAATGTCTATGAGATGGACGGTTATTTCGATTACTACTATGGATACATGTTCCCAAGCACAAAGGAAATCAAGTATTTTGATTTGATACCCTATGACAGGGGAGCGATGCTTATCCTTCCTTCAAAGAAAACTCCTACAGTTGTTGACCCTCTTGACGACAGGCCCAACCTTTTCAGAGCTTTGGAAGATGCCAATGACTGGGGCAATAAACTGGGTATTGAGACCGTCGGTGATTTGAACGATCACATCTGTAACGGCAAGATAAGCGAAATGATTCTTGTTCAGGAGGCTGAGCAGGAGAGAAGAATCGGCGAGATTGCCAAGGATATCGCTGCAAGGGGCGGCGTAAAGTTTGTTATGATTGCAGGTCCTTCATCATCAGGAAAGACCACCTTCTCTCACAGGCTTTCAATTCAGCTTTCAACTCAGGGCCTTATTCCTCATCCCATCGGACTTGATGACTATTTCAAGAACAGAGAGGATACTCCAAAAGACGAGGATGGTAACTACAACTTCGAATGCCTTGAGGCTATAGATGTTGAGCAGTTTAACAAAGATATGACAGATCTCCTTGCAGGCAAAAAAGTTGAGCTTCCCAGCTTCAACTTCAAAACCGGCAAGCGTGAATACAAGGGCAACTTTAAGCAGCTTGGCCCCGATGATGTGCTGGTTATAGAGGGAATTCACGGACTTAATGATAAGATGTCCTATTCACTTCCTTCAGAAAGCAAGTACAAAATCTACATCAGTGCTCTTACCTGCATTAACGTAGATGACCACAACAGAATTCCCACAACAGACGGAAGACTCCTTAGAAGAATGGTCAGAGATGCCAGAACAAGAGGAACCTCCGCAAAGGGTACAATTGCCATGTGGCCTTCTGTAAGACGAGGTGAGGAGGAGAATATCTTCCCCTTCCAGGAAGGAGCAGATGCAATCTTTAACTCGGTTCTTATCTACGAGCTTGCAGTGCTTAAGCAGTACGCTGAGCCTTTGCTCTTTGGCATCGAGCCCGGTGAGCCTGAGTACTATGAAGCCAAGAGACTCCTCAAGTTCCTTGATTACTTCATCGGAGTAAGCTCAGAGAACCTTCCCAACAACTCCATTTGCCGTGAGTTCGTGGGTGGAAGCTGTTTCAACGTATAGGTTTCAAAGTTTATATTGCTTTTATTTCGGCGGAGCCATGTGGCTCCGCCCTTTTTAATGGTATAATAGTGAACTATGAAGAAAATAGTTATGGGGATTCTTGCTCACGTGGATGCGGGCAAGACCACCTTATCGGAAGCAATTTTATATAATACCGGAGCCATCAGGAATCTTGGCAGAGTGGATAACAGAGACACCTTCCTTGATACGGACTCCATCGAGAGGCAGCGAGGAATCACTGTCTTTTCAAAGCAGGCTATTTTTGCCCATGAAGATACATATGTAACTCTTCTGGATACCCCGGGACATATGGATTTTTCGGCAGAGACTGAGAGAACTCTGGCTGTCCTTGATGTGGCTGTTCTTCTTGTGAGCGCTACGGATGGCGTTGACGGCCATACCCTTCTTTTGTGGAAGGCCCTGCGTCACTACGGCGTTCCTACAGTTATCTTTGTTAATAAGACTGATATGCCGGGAATTGACAGGAAAGCTGTATTTGAAAATATAAGCAGCAAATTCGGCGGAGGCATCGTTGATTTCTCATCTGATGACAGAGACGAGAACATTGCCATGTGCGACGAAGACCTTATGGAGAAGTACCTTGAAGAGGGCAAAATCGAAGATTCCGACATTTTGACTACAATGGTCAACGAACAGCTTTTCCCGGTTTTCTGGGGCAGTGCCCTGAAGAATGAGGGCGCTAATGAGCTGGTGGATTTCATATGCAGATACACCCCGGAGGTTGAAGGCGGCGAAGAATTCGGCGCCAGGGTGTTTAAGATAACTAGGGATTCAAAGGGAGAGCGCCTTACCCATGTGAAGATTACAAGCGGAAGCTGCAGGGTTAAAGAGACTGTTGACGGAAGCAAGGATAAGATTAACCAGATAAGAATATACAGCGGTGACAAGTTTGAAGCGAAGGATGAGGTTACCAAGGGTGAAGTTTGCGCCTTTGTGGGACTTTCTGACACTATAACAGGACAGGGACTTGGAGCTTTAAAGGAAGTGGGCGGAGAACCTCTTATGACTCCGGTTCAAAGCTACAGCATAATCCTTCCTCCGGAGGTACCTGCGGTTACGTTCCTTCCCAAACTTAAGATGATGGAAGATGAGGACCCTACCCTGACTGTGACCAAATCTGAGGATGACGGAACCCTTGGAATATCTGTAATGGGTGAAGTTGGTCTTGAGATACTTAAAGCCAAGATAAAGGAGAGATTTGGTGTTAACGTGGATTTTGCCCCGGGTAAAATTCTCTACAGGGAGACCGTGGCTTCTCCCGTGGAGGGAGTGGGACACTACGAGCCCTTAAGGCATTATTCCGAGGTTCACCTTCTTCTGGAGCCAATGCCTCTTGGGTCGGGACTAAGCTTTGATACTGCGGTCTCAACGGATGATCTGGACCTTAACTGGCAGCGCCTTATACTCACACATTTAAAAGAGAAAGAGCACAAGGGAGTCCTTACGGGTTCTCCCATTACGGATATGAAAATAACTCTGGTGGCAGGAAGAGCCCATCTTAAGCACACAGAGGGCGGCGACTTCAGGCAGTCAACCTACAGGGCCTTAAGGCAGGGACTTATGAAGACAGAGAATATACTTCTTGAGCCCATGTATGATTTCACCATTAATCTTCCCACTGAATCCGTGGGAAGGGCCATGAGTGACCTTGAAAGAATGGGGGCCAAATTCTCTGTGGAGGGAACTACGGGCAAGGATACCACCACCATTTCCGGAAGAGTTTCCGTCTATGAGATGTCAAACTACGACTCTGAACTGAAGACCTACACAAGAGGGCAGGGAGAACTTGTCTGTGTGGCCTCCGGCTATGAGCCATGCCACAACAGCGAGAAGATTATAGAAGAGACAAATTATAACCCTGAGGCGGATTTGGAGAACACCGCGGATTCTGTTTTTTGCTCACATGGAGCAGGAACTGCGGTTCCCTGGTATGAGACGGAAAAGTATATGCATCTTCCTGCCTATGAGTTTAAGGATGATGACCTTTACGAGGATGAGGAAGAACTTGAGGTATTCAGGGTCAAAGAGCCTGTAAGAAGCACCGAGATGTCCATTGGCACTGATGAAATCGACAGGATCATCGACAACCTTGGCGGCGCCAACAGGGGAAGCAACAAAAAGGGAAGCGTGGGATTCCTGAAGAGAAGAGTTAGAAAGCCCGAAAGCAAAAGAACCTACGCCGAGAAACAGGTAACTGTATATAAGGGAGCTCCCAAGAAAAAACCGTATCTTCTCATTGACGGCTACAATGTGATTTTTGCATGGCAGGAGCTAAAGGAGCTTGCGGATATAAATATCGATTCTGCCAGGGACAGACTTATGGATGTTATGAGCAATTATAAGGCCATGATCAACCATGAGCTGATTCTGGTTTTTGACGCATATAAGGTGAGGGGTGGAAAGGAGAACCTTTTCGATTACCACAATATCCATGTGGTTTTTACCAGGGAAGCTCAGACTGCGGATCAGTATATAGAGAAGTTTGCTCATGAGAACTCAAGGAACTACGATATCACCGTAGTGACAAGTGACGGCCTGGAGCAGATTATCATAAGAGGGGAGGGCTGTAAGCTGATATCTTCCAGAGAATTTGAACTGGAAGTTCACAGGAAAGAACGGGAACTTGCGGAGAAATATGGGTTGAAATGAGTGCTTCATTTAAGTAAAATGGTACTTGGATAAATGGAGAAAATATATGTATCGCAAGATTAAATATATACTGGCAATCCTTTCTTTGTCTTTTATTCTTGCCGCCTGCGGGGAGAATGAGGACGAGCTTCACATAAGTGAGGGAATGGGTGCCATTGAGAGAATGGAATATGAATCCGCTCTTGAGGCTTTTGCACAGGCAGAGGAGGCCGGAGAGAACGAGAGGCTCATTAAGAGGGGACAGGGCCTGGCATATATGGGGCTTACCCGATATGAGGATGCCGTAAACGCATTCCTTGAATGTCTCGCACTATCCGATGGGGTTGTGCAGGATGTGGACTTCGACGTTAACTATTATCTGGCTACCGCATATCTTAAGATGGGGAATCCCGCCAAGGCGGAGAGTACCTTTGATGCCATACTGGGACTCAGGAAGAATGAGATGGACGCTTACTATTTAAGGGGCGTTGCCAGACTGGAGCAGGACAACTACACAGGAGCCAAGGAAGATTTTGATGTAGTAATAGACAAATATCCCAAGGACTGTGACAAGCTTATCGATATAGTAGATGCCCTGAACCAGAACGGATACGGCGAAATCGGCAAGGACTACCTGAATAAGATGCTTACGGATTACGGCAACAGATTATCCGATTATGATCTGGGCAGAGTTTATTATTATCTTGGTGAGTATGCACAGGCTTGCAGATATTTGGAGACAGCCAAGGGAGAAGGATCGGCGGATGCCTGCCTGTATCTTGGCAAATCTTACGAAGCCACCGGAGATTACAATTACGCCATAAGCGTTTATAATGATTACCTTGTAAAAGATACCACCAATGCTTCGGTATATAATCAGATGGGGCTTTGCAAAATCAAGATGAGTGATTACCAGGGAGCTTTGGAGGCTTTCCAGAGTGCAATGCAGATTGAGGACAACGGCATGATGCAGACCCTGGCCTTCAATGAGATAGTAGCCTATGAATATCTGGGTGAATTTAAGCAGGCAAGTGTTCTTATGGAGAACTATGTGAGAACCTATCCGGACGATTCGGAAGCTGCCAGAGAATATGAATTTTTAAAAACCAGGTAACCACAATATATAGTAGTTTACATAACGCGATAGAGCCGAAAACGACGGTTTTATCGCGTTTTTTGATGCGAGGCAAAGCACAAAATAAACGAAAACGTAACAAATGAAACACAATATCTTGTATAAATTGCCGTTTTTATCATTGACTTTGCATATCTTGGGTGATACAATCGATTTAGTGGCACATGAACGGGCCATTTTTTACACTTTTGGTCCGTTACGAGGTATAACTAGGGAGGATTTTTTGATGTTCCAGGTAATTAAGAGAGACGGTACTACTACAGATTTTACTCTCACCAAGATTAACGACGCGATTATGAAAGCGTTCAATGCTACCGAGATGCAGTATAACAACGATATCATTGACCTTCTTTCTCTTCGTGTTACCGCGGATTTTCAGAAAAAAGTTAAGGACAACACTATCCATGTAGAAGAGATTCAGGACAGCGTTGAGAAGGTTCTCGAGCAGGCCGGTTACACAGACGTTGCCAAGGCATATATTCTCTATCGTAAACAGAGAGAGAAAATGCGTGAGATGAAATCCACTATCCTTGACTACAAGGATGTTGTCAACTCCTACGTTAAAGTTGAAGACTGGCGTGTTAAGGAGAATTCCACAGTTACTTATTCCGTTGGTGGACTTATTCTTTCCAACTCCGGTGCAGTTACTGCAAACTACTGGCTCTCCGAGATTTATGACGAAGAGATTGCAAATGCACACCGTAACGCCGATATTCACATTCACGATTTGTCAATGCTTACCGGTTATTGTGCCGGATGGTCACTTAAGCAGCTTATCAAGGAAGGCCTTGGCGGAATCCCCGGCAAGATAACTTCCGCACCTGCAAAGCACCTTTCAGTTCTTTGCAACCAGATGGTTAATTTCCTCGGAATTATGCAGAATGAGTGGGCAGGAGCTCAGGCATTCTCATCATTTGATACATATCTTGCTCCCTTCGTAAAGGTAGACAACCTTTCATACGGCGAGGTTAAGAAGTGCATTGAGGCCTTCATTTACGGCGTTAACACTCCTTCCCGCTGGGGTACACAGGCTCCTTTCTCAAACATCACTTTGGACTGGACTGTTCCCGATGACCTGGCTGAACTTCCTGCCATCGTAGGCGGCAAGGAAATGGACTTCAAGTACAAAGATTGCAAGAAGGAAATGGACATGGTCAACAAGGCATTTATTGAGACCATGATTGAAGGCGATTCCAATGGACGTGGCTTCCAGTATCCCATTCCCACATACTCAATCACAAGAGACTTTGACTGGTCCGAGACAGAGAACAACAAGCTTCTCTTTGAAATGACTGCCAAATACGGAACACCGTATTTCTCAAACTATATCAACTCCGACATGCAGCCTTCAGACGTAAGAAGTATGTGCTGCAGACTTCGTCTGGACCTTCGTGAATTAAGAAAGAAGACAGGCGGATTCTTCGGATCCGGCGAGAGCACAGGAAGCGTTGGCGTTGTTACCATTAACATGCCTCGTATCGCTTATCTTTCCGCTAACAAGGATGAGTTCTACAAGAGACTCAACCACATGATGGATATCGCCGCTCGTTCACTTAAGATTAAGAGAGGTGTCATCTCAAGACTCCTTGACGAAGGATTATATCCCTACACCAAGAGATATCTTGGAACCTTCGACAACCACTTCTCAACAATCGGCCTTATCGGCATGAACGAGGTTGGTCTTAATGCCAACTGGTTAAGAGCAGACATGACTGATCCTAAGACTCAGGAATTCTCAAAGGAAGTTCTTAACCACATGAGAAATCGTCTTTCCGATTATCAGGAGCAGTATGGTGACCTCTACAACCTTGAGGCTACACCTGCAGAGTCAACAACTTATCGTCTTGCCAAGCACGACAAGAAGCGCTGGCCCGCAATCCGTACAGCAGGCGGAGAAGGTGAAACTCCCTACTACACCAACTCTTCACACTTGCCTGTTGGATACACAGCCGACATCTTTGATGCCCTTGACATTCAGGATGAGCTGCAGACTCTCTACACATCAGGAACAGTATTCCATGCATTCCTGGGCGAGAAGCTTCCCGACTGGAAGGCAGCTGCCAACCTTGTAAGGAAGATTGCCGAAAACTACAAGCTTCCTTACTACACCATGTCTCCTACATATTCAATTTGTTCGGAGCACGGATATCTTGCCGGCGAGCAGAAGATTTGCCCTCACTGCGGCAAGAAGACAGAGGTTTACAGCCGTATTACCGGATACTATCGTCCTGTACAGAACTGGAACGACGGTAAGCTTCAGGAGTACGCAGATCGTAAAACCTACGATATCGCCAATTCTGTTCTTAAACGTCCTTCAGCGAAGGTTGTTACTTTAAGCAACTACGATTCCGATGTTGAGGTTAAGGTTGAGGAGCCTCAGGATGTAAGATACCTTTTCACAACAAAGACCTGTCCCAACTGCAAACTTGCAAAGGAATACTTAAAGAACGTTCCTTACGTAATGATTGATGCAGAAGAGAACATGGAGCTGGCAGCCAAGTATGGAATCATGCAGGCGCCCACCCTTGTTGTTGTAAATGGTGATGAGTACACCAAGTATGTAAACGCATCCAACATTAAGAAGTATGCGGATAGTGTTAAATTAATGGTTTAATCCTAAGTTGCCATTTTGGGAAGCCCGTTATGCGAAAGCATAGCGGGCTTCTTTTTTTGTAGAGCACTTAGCGACCACGTTTTCATATACCCCCCGGGGGTATTTATCATGCTAATGCGTTACCACTTTACCAGTTCAGCACAATCCACAAATGTTTGATAAAATATATCAACAAATTGGACAGAATGCACAAAAAATGCTATAATATATAAACTTGGCAATCAAATTATTATAGGAAGAACAGGAATGGACAAAGTCAGAGTAATTGAAATTAAAAAGAGCGTTTTTGAAGACAATGACAGAGACGCTGACAAGCTCAGATCCGAGCTTAAAGAAAAAGGTATTTACCTGCTGAATCTTATGTCTTCCCCCGGAAGCGGAAAGACAACCACACTGATTCAGACAATCAACAAAATTAAAGACAAACTTAAAGTCGCCGTAATGGAGGCGGACATCGATTCCGATGTGGACGCCAAGAAGATTCTTGAAGCCACGGGAGTTCAGTCAATCCAGCTTCATACAGGCGGCATGTGCCATCTTGACGCGGAAATGACCCGTCAGGGCATGGATGGATTGGAACTTGGGGGAATAGACCTGGCAATCTTAGAGAACGTGGGCAACCTGGTTTGCCCTGCCGAATTTGACACCGGCTCTTCGAAGAATGCAATGATTCTTTCGGTTCCCGAGGGACATGATAAGCCTCTTAAGTATCCTTTGATGTTTTCTATTTGCGATGTAGTTATTATCAACAAGATTGACGTTATGCCTTATTTTGATTTCGATATGGAAAAGTGTAAGGAATACATCCATATGAGAAACCCCAAGGCAAAAGTTATTCCCATCAGCGCCAAAACCGGCGAAGGTGTGGACGAATTCGTAAACTGGCTTGTATCTGAAGTAACCGCATGGAAGAAAGGAGAAACAAATGCCTGAGATGAGCACACTTTTCACACCCGAATTTAAGGGTGAGAATCCACCTAATGAGAAAATTCTTAAGCTTGCCCAAAAGATAACTGACCGAATCGGACATAAGGTTACAACAGACGATCCCGAGTACTGGGGACTTCGCTGTGTGCTTACGGATGAGATGGCCGAGGTTGCCCTCACAATGAAAGTCCGTAAACAGTACACTTTTGAGGAGCTTGTAAAGCTTAACAAAATTCCCGAGAACGGGAAGGAAAGATTCCAGATACTTCTTGACGAGATGGCAAGAGTGGGAATCTTGGAGTATGACTATAACGATCAGTACACAAAGGATGGCCCTATCCCCAACGGAAATCTCATAAAGAGATACTGGGTTCCTTTGTTTGTACCCGGATCCGCAGAATATACCAACATGAATCTTGAGAATCTTGACAAGCACCCTGAGCTTGCAATGTTTTTTGAGAGGATGACGTTTTTACCACTGGAGAAAGTTACTCCCATGGTTCCTCCCGGAGGCGGCGGAATCGGAATGCATGTCATTCCCGTTGAGAAGGCCATCCAGATGGAAGAGGGCACCATGGATATTGAGCATATCTCCTATTGGCTTAAGAGATATGAAGGCCATATCGGAGCATCCATCTGTTCCTGCCGTGTAAGCCGTAAGAAGCTTGATGAGGGCTGCGCCGATGATTTCCAGGATTGGTGTATCGGTGTGGGAGATATGGCTGACTATTGTCGCGAAACCGGCAGAGGCCACGACATCACCTATGATGAGGCCATGGAAATCCTTAAGAGAGCAGAGGACAACGGCTTCGTTCACCAGATAACAAACATTGATGGAGAGGGCAAGATTTTCGCAATCTGTAACTGCAACGTTAAGATTTGTAATGCCCTTCGTACATCACAGCTTTTCAATACACCCAACATGTCCGCATCGGCTTACAGAGCCCATGTTGACAAGGACAAATGCGTTGCCTGCGGTAAGTGCGTGGAGTATTGTCCTGCAGGTGCACTTAAACTTGGCCAGAAGCTTTGCACAGCTGACGGCAAGGAAGTTACTTATCCCAAGCAGGAACTCCCTGATGCAACCAAGTGGGGTCCCGATAAGTGGACAGAGGATTACCGTGACAAGAACAGAATCAACTGCCATACAACAGGTACCTCACCTTGTAAAACCGCCTGTCCCGCCCATATTGCTGTACAGGGATATCTTAAGAAGGCTGCCGAAGGAAAATACACAGAGGCACTTGCTCTTATTAAGAAAGACAATCCTTTCCCTGCAGTCTGCGGACGAATCTGCAACAGACGATGTGAGGATGCCTGCACAAGAGGAACTCTTGACAGAGCAGTTGCTATCGATGCTGTTAAGAAGTTTATTGCAGAGAAGGATCTGCATGCCGAGACCCGATATATTCCTGATATCGTAGTGGCTTCCAACAGAGGACGCTGGAAAGAAAAGATTGCTATTATCGGAGCAGGTCCTGCAGGTCTTTCCGCAGCATTCTATCTTGCAGAGATGGGATACTATCCCACAGTATTTGAGAAGAGTGAGAAGCCCGGCGGAATGCTTCGTTACGGTATTCCTTCATATAAGCTTGAGAAGGATGTTATTGATGCCGAAATCGACGTTATGCGCGAGATGGGCGTTGAGATTAAGTGCGGTATCGAGGTGGGCAAGGATGTTACAATCGATGAATTGAGAAGCCAGGGATATAAGGCATTCTATGTTGCTATCGGATGTAATGCCGGACGCCTTCCCGGAGTACCCGGAGAGGATGCTGAAGGAACCACAACCGCTATTGAATTCCTTAAGGTTGCCAACACGGGCGAAAAGAAGATTACCGGCGATACAGTAGTTGTAGGTGGCGGTAACGTTGCAATCGATGCTGCAAGAGTATCCGCAAGAAGCGGATCATCAAAGGTTACCATGTGCTGCCTTGAGTCGAGAGATATTATGCCTGCATCCAAAGAAGAGCAGGTTGAGGCAGAGGAGGACGGCGTAATCCTTAACTGTGGCTGGGGTCCCAAGGAAGTGGTTACCGAGAACGGCAAGGTTACCGGAATCACCTTTAAGAAGTGTCTTTCCGTATTCGATGAGAACAAGAAATTCAATCCCAAGTACGATGAGAACGATTGCATTACAATTCCCTGTGAACATGTAATTTTCGCCATCGGTCAGCAGATTGTATGGAAGGATCTTCTCAAGGGAACAAAGGTTGAATTTGGCAGAGGAAACGGTCCTGTTGCCGATTCCCTCACATATCAGACGGCTGAACCTGGTATCTTTGTGGGAGGCGATGTATATACAGGTCCCAAGTTTGCAATCGATGCTATTGCTGCAGGACATGATGCGGCTGAATCCCTTCACAGATACGTACAGCACGGCCATATGACCATCGGACGTAACAGACGTGAGTTTATAGAGCTTGATAAGGATAACCTCTATATTCCTTCGTATGACACCTCATCGAGACAGGAGCCCGGAATGGACGAAACCATTCCCGCCAAGTCCTTCAGAGATGCTCATAAGACTCTTACGGAAGAACAGGTTAAGATTGAGACTGCAAGATGTCTTGGCTGTGGACAGACAATTGTGGACGAGAATAAGTGTATAGGATGCGGAATCTGTACCACCAAGTGTAAATTCGACGCAATCTCACTTAAGAGAGACAAGCCTGAATGCAGTACCATGTACAAGTCAGAGGACAAGATTAAGGCAATCCTTCCTTATGCGATTAAGAGAGGAACCAAAATCTTACTTAACAGGAAGAAAAAATAAAGAATAGAGGAACTTATGCACGAACTGGGAGTTGTTTTTTACATTATCAAAGATGTTAAAGCGGTCGCAGTGGAGAATAAGGTCGAGAAAATTGATTCGGTGACAGTGGAGATCGGTGAGGTCTCCTCTGTCATTCCTTATTATCTGAAGGACTGTTGGGAGTGGGCTGTTCACAAGGAAGAGGGTCCCATTCATGACGCCAAGCTTGTGGTGGAGACAATCCCCGCTGTAACATACTGCGAAAACTGTCATAAAGAATACCCTACCGTCAAGTACGGAAAAGAGTGTCCGTACTGCAAAGACAATCGTACGTATCTTTTGACGGGTAATGAGGTAAACATAAAAGAAATTCAAGTTTTTTAATGTTTTTTTACGAAAGACACTTGCAATCTCTGTCCGCGTGTGGTAATATAACAATACAAAGGATGTCCGTTCGACGAAAACACTGGACACCCGGAAAGCGAGGGAGATTATGAATCAGATATATGCAGGTGATATGGTATTCGATTTCGCACAACAGGCAAGATTCAATGATCTGCCTAAGTGGGCAAAGGATGAGCGTTTATATAACTGCGAGACATCAGTAAGACGCCGCCTTCGCAAGAAGAATCAGCGCAAGAAAGCTGTTGTAGGATAATTGATACCAACTATATTTTTCATATTGATACCTTAGAAGAAGCCGATGAGCAATATGCCCATCGGCTTCATTGTTTTTGCCTGCTTTAATTAAGAGATTTTAAAACTTTACAAGTTGAAAAAAAGCACATTTTGTGGTAGAGTGAGGAAGGATAAACACAATATATTGGAGAAATTTGTCCATATGAAGAGACAGGGATATAAGTTTACCAAGAAGGTTCATCCGAAACGGGCGATAATGGCCACTATTCTTGGGGCAATAAGCCTTATTGCACTGTTTGCGGTTATATATATAAGCTTTTTAAACAATGGAGCAAGTATAGCATCACCGGGCATGACCGGACTATTGATAACACTTTTTTCAATTGTTGGATTTGGTCTTGCGGGAGTTACTTTTTTTGAACCCGAAAGGTATTTGCTTTTTCCTATATTAGGTATTACACTGAATTCGTTGGCCCTGATTGGGATAAGCCTGGTTTTATACGTGGGGACAATATAATTTTTAAGGATTTATTGGATTAATGGAGCAGGACAGACTGATTTTAGACAGAATCAAAGACGCATATGAGCGCATTTCTTTTATAGAAGGCGAGAAGGAAGTCGATGAAACCTATATCGATTACTTTGAGACCGTTGCGAAGTTTCTTACAAAGGTTAAAGAAGCATCTATTTTTATTAATTCCACAACATACGACAAGGCCGATGAGGCAGAATTAAAGGCAACACTTTTGGGCCTTTATGAACCTGCAATGCCTGATGTTTATGACACAAGTTATCTTAATCCCAAATATGCAACAGAGAAGTTCGGAACAGACATAGGAAGACTTCTCTCTTTTGTGTATGCGGAACTGATTTCGATTATTCCTTACACCTATGATCACAGGAACGAGGATATTGCCGTAAGGCTTGAGTTATTCCTTGAGCTTTACACAGCCTTTATCTTTGCCAAGCAGGAAAATGAGAGGCCTGATTATAACGCATTAAAAGGAATCGTTTATTCCTTTGCTTTTGACTATCAGGATCTTCTTCTCGATGAGATTATCGGACTTAAGTTTGACACCTTCCACAGTGTGGGTGAGAGCATCCTTATGGAGGCCAATCTTAATGAGACGGATTACCTCTACAGATACGGAGAGTATATCAGCGATAATGAGGTGGAGATATCCGGATTTATTGCTACCTTAACCGAGGAGGAAACCCAGAGAATTGCCGATGTTTATACGGAAGGCTACAGGAAGGGCTTCGAGGTTACCGGCAAGGACATTTCCATTAAGGAATATGTACAGATTTATTATCCCATAGGTTTTGAGAGGATAATAAGAAAGGCTGTTAACAACTTTAAGGAGATGGGCCTTAATCCTTTGATTTTCAGATGCCCTTCTTCTGTTATCTGCGGAAGAGATACAGAAAGCCCCGGATTCATTTCCACATGCTACAATAAGCAGTTTTTCTTCGACCATGAGGAGGATGCAGCCATTTGGTATGACAAGGCTTATGTGGCAAGAAGAGTGGAGGCCTATAAGAACGCTTACGAGAAGGTGAAATACCAGGCCAACCATTACGGCGGCCCTGCTGTTATGGAGATATTCGGACAGGTGCCTTTTGCTCCCGAGATTAAAGAGGAGTGCTGCCATTTCTCTGAGGACCAGCAAAGACTTTTGGTGGAATTCAGAACCAAAGCCACACAGATTACTCAGGAATATGTTCCCGGCAACGAGAGGAGCTTTACCATAATTTCCTTCCCCGTTCCCGAGATCGGAGATAAATTCAAAGAGATTTTTGCTGAGACGGTTAAGCTTAATACTTTAGACTATGAGCTTTATCGTGACATGCAGCAGATTATTATAGATACCTTAGACAAGGCAGACCATGTGGAAGTCAAGGGTATGAATGGCAACAGGACAGATCTTACAGTTGCTTTGCATGAACTGAAGAATCCTTCTGAGGAAACAAACTTCGAGAACTGCGTCGCGGATGTTAACATTCCCGTAGGTGAGGTGTTCACCTCACCCAGACTTAAGGGCACAAACGGAGTGCTTCACGTAACAAAGGTATTCCTTGCAGGACTCTTATATAAGGATTTAAGCATCGAGTTAAAGGACGGCATGATAGCGGATTATAACTGCGCCAACTTTGATACCGATGAGAAGAATAAGAAGTACATTAAGGACAATATCCTTGCCCATCACGACACCATCCCCATCGGTGAATTTGCCATCGGTACCAATACCGTGGCATACAAGATGGCAGAGAAATTTGATATTGCAGACAGACTTACCATTTTAATAGCTGAGAAGACCGGTCCTCATTTTGCCATGGGTGATACATGCTACTCCCATGAGGAGGAAGTGGTTTCATATAATCCGGACGGAAAGAGAATTATCGCCAAGTCCAATGAGGTTTCCGAACAGTATAAGACGGATCCTTCCAAGGCATACTTCGGATGTCACACAGACATAACCATTCCCTACGATGAACTGGGAAGCCTTACAGCGGTAGCTAAGGACGGAACCCGATATGACATCATTAGGGAAGGACGATTCGTCCTTGCGGGTCTGGAAGAGCTTAATAAGCCTTTAGAGGCATAAGGAAAGAGAGATAATCATATGGCACAAGTTTCTATTGTAATGGGAAGTGACTCTGATATGCCTGTAATGGCCAAGGCTGCACAGGTACTTGAGGAGCTTGGAATAAGCTTTGAAATGAGAATTATATCCGCCCACAGAGAGCCGGACACATTCTTTGAATATGCGAAGACTGCAGAGGACAGAGGCGTAAAGGTTATTATTGCGGGAGCCGGAATGGCAGCTCATCTGCCCGGCATGTGCGCAGCAATTTTCCCCATGCCTGTAATCGGAATCCCCATGCATACCACATCCTTAGGCGGAAGAGATTCACTTTACTCAATCGTTCAGATGCCTTCGGGAATCCCCGTTGCAACTGTGGCTATTAACGGAGGAGCCAATGCGGGACTTTTGGCTGCAAAGATTCTTTCTGTTTCCGATGCAGGACTTTTGGATAAACTTAAAGCATACAGCAAGAAGCAGAAGGAAGGCGTTGAAGCTAAGGACGCCAAGTTACAGGAACTCGGCTACAAGGATTATCAAACCAAGTAGTTAAAATATATTAAGCAAAGGAAGAATAAATGGATTACAAATCAGCGGGAGTAGATATCGAAGCCGGTTACAAATCGGTAGAACTAATGAAGGAACATGTTAAGAAGACCATGCGCCCTGAAGTTTTGGGTGGCCTTGGTGGTTTCTCGGGAGCCTTCTCCATGAAGAAGATTAAGGAGATGGAGGACCCGGTTCTTCTGTCAGGTACTGACGGAGTAGGAACCAAGCTTCAGATTGCGTTCCTTATGGATAAGCATGACACCATCGGAATTGACTGCGTTGCCATGTGTGTAAACGATGTGGTTTGCGCCGGAGGAGAACCCCTGTTTTTCCTTGACTATATAGCATGCGGCAAGAACGAACCTGAGAAGATTGCCGAAATCGTTAAGGGGGTTGCCGATGGATGTGTTATGGCAGGCTCCACACTTATAGGTGGTGAGACCGCAGAGCATCCCGGACTTATGCCCGAGGATGAATACGATGTGGCCGGATTTGCCGTAGGCGTAGTAGACAGAAAAGATTTAATCACAGGAAATGACATCAAAGCAGGCGATGCTCTGGTGGGAATTGCCTCCTCAGGAGTGCATAGTAATGGATTTTCCCTTGTGAGAAAAGTATTTGAAATGACCAAAGAAAGCCTTAATACATATTATGATGAGCTGGGTATGAAGCTTGGAGAGTGTCTCCTTACACCCACAAAGATCTATGTTAAGGCTCTTAACGAGATTAACAAGGCCGGCGTAAGAATCAAGGGCTGCAGCCATATTACAGGCGGTGGATTCTATGAGAACATTCCCAGAATGCTTCCCGAGGGTGCAAAGGCAGTTGTTAAGAAGGACAGCTATCCCATTCCTCCCATCTTCACTCTTATGCAGAAGAAGGGCGGAATTGAAGAAAAGATGATGTACAACACTTACAACATGGGTCTTGGTATGGTTCTTGCAGTTGCCAAGGAAGACGTGGCAAAGGTTATTGCTGCAGCCGAGGCAGCAGGTGAGAAGGCTTACGAAGTAGGATACGTAGAAAGCGGAGACAAAGGAGTAAGCTTATGCTAAAGATTCTGGTCTGCGTTTCCGGAGGAGGAACTAACCTCCAGGCTATCATAGACGGGGTTAAGAATGGCAGTATTAAGGATACCGAAATAATCGGAGTCATTTGTAACAATGCCGGAGCCTACGCTCTTAAGAGAGCAGAGGATAACGGAATCCCGGGATATGTTTTAAGCCCCAAGAACTTCGAATCAAGAGATGAGTTTAATAAAGCATTTCTTGCCAAGGTTAAAGAGATTAATCCGGATTTGATAGTTCTGGCAGGCTTCCTGGTAACAATACCCGAGGAGATGACCAAGGTCTATGAAAACAGAATCATAAATATCCATCCTTCACTGATTCCTTCATTTTGTGGGGTTGGATACTACGGACTTAAGGTACATGAAGCGGCATTGACTAAAGGAGTCAAAGTAACGGGAGCCACTGTTCATTTTGTGGATTCAGGTATGGATACCGGCCGAATCATATATCAGAAAGCTGTTGAAGTTAAGGAAGGCGATACTCCTGAGATTCTTCAAAAGAGAGTAATGGAGCAGGCTGAATGGATTATTCTTCCCAAGGCGGTCAATGACATCGCAGCGGGATTAATCAAAATAGGATAAGAGGGTAGATAATGAAGGTATTAATCGTAGGCGGAGGCGGCAGAGAACATGCCATCGCCGTAAGCGTAAAAAAGAGTAAGAGAGTCGACAAGATTTATTGTGCACCCGGCAATGCGGGAATAGCTGAGATCGCGGAATGTGTTCCCATCGGGGCAATGGAGTTTGAGAAACTGACGACTTTTGCCAGGGAGAAAGCAATCGATCTTTGCATCGTGGGAATGGACGATCCCTTGGTTGGCGGATTGGTTGATGAGATGGAGAAGGTCGGAATCAGAACCTTCGGGCCAAGAGCCAACGCAGCAATACTTGAGGGAAGTAAGGCTTTTTCCAAAGATTTAATGAAGAAGTATGGTATTCCCACAGCGGCATACGAGACATTCACCTCAGCCGACGATGCCATCAGGTATCTTGAGACTTCGGATTATCCTATAGTTCTTAAGGCAGACGGATTGGCTCTCGGCAAAGGCGTTCTTATCTGTAAGGACAAGGAAGAGGCTATAGCAGGCGTCAAGACCATAATGCTTGACAAACAGTTTGGTGATGCCGGTAATACCCTTGTTATAGAAGAGTTTATGACGGGAAGAGAGGTTTCGGTTCTTTCCTTTGTGGATGGCAAGACCATTAAGACCATGACTTCCGCCCAGGACCATAAGAGAGCCGGAGACGGAGATACGGGTCTTAATACAGGCGGCATGGGAACCTTTTCGCCAAGCCCATTTTACACCAAGGAAGTTGACGAGTTCTGTAAGGCAAACATCTATCAGAAGACTGTCGACGCCATGGCAGCTGAGGGACGAGAGTTTAAGGGAGTTATTTTCTTCGGACTTATGATTACTCCCAAGGGTCCCAGAGTTTTGGAATACAATGCAAGATTCGGCGATCCCGAAGCTCAGGTTGTACTTCCCAGAATGAAGAATGATATCATTGATGTCTGCGAGGCATGTATTGACGGCAGACTTGATGAGATAAATCTTGAATTTGAAGATAATGCGGCAGTGTGTGTTGTCCTTGCTTCGAAAGGCTACCCCGTTTCTTATGAGAAGGGCTTCCCAATTAAGGGCTTCGAGAAGTTCAAGGCTGAGGAAGGCTACTATTGCTTCCATGCAGGAACCAAGAAGACCGAGGCGGGCATCGTGACAAACGGAGGAAGAGTTCTCGGAGTTACAGCCAAGGGCGCAACCCTTAAAGAAGCCAGAGCCAATGCATACAAAGCTACTGAGTGGATAGAGTTTGATAATAAGTATATGAGACACGACATCGGAAAAGCCATTGATGAAGCATGAATGGGAGGAGAAAGATGAGAACGATAAGATTTAACAAAGCGTTCAAAGCACTGGCTGCTTTCGTTTTGGCAGCAGCGTTATTCGTTGGAGATACGTTATGTGCTTTGGCAGCCACAAACGTAACAATTAAGGAGGCCAGCGTAAGAGTAAGACAGTCTGCAAGCACAGACTCAACTCAACTTGGCTCAGTTAAGCAGGGTACATCCTATGACGTACTGGAGACAGTAAGCGACTCATCGGGAGCAGCCTGGTACAAGATCAAATACGACGGAACCAATGTCGGATATATCAGAGCCGACATGGCTGTTGACTCCGCATCGGATGAGGCAACCAAGTTAAAGAACGGTGCGGCGGCAGCTACACCCACACCTACACCTACACCCACAGCTACGGCAACACCTACACCCGCGCCCACACAGGCAGCTCCCGCAGCTCCCACAGTGGACACAAATGTACAGGTAGCTGTATCAACACAGGTTACGGATGTTAACCCCGTTTCTGCAACTGTAAACAACAACACAGTAAATGTAAGAGGCGAGGCGGGAGCAGACTCCGGCAAGGTAACAACCGTTAACAAGAATACTGCAGTTACCATCGTGGGCCAGGCTCAGGGAAATGACGGCAAGATTTGGTATCTTACAAACTTCACATATGACAACAAGGACGTTAAGGGATTCATCAGAAGCGACTTCTTATCAGTTTCGGGTGAAATCACAGAAGTAGCTCCCGAGGTGGTTGAGGAAGAGCCTGTAGTTGAAGAAGAACCTGTAGAACCTGAACCCGTTGTTCCTCAGGATTATGAGCTTAAGTATGAGACAGACGAAGAGGGCAACAACGTATGGTACCTCTACGACAATACAGACGGAACAAGAAGAAGCAAGCTTTCTACAATATTAGAGTCTGCAGAAGCTTATATGACCCAGAAGGATAAGGGAAGCTTTAGCGGCAAGGCAAAGATTGTTATCATTATCATGGCTATCTTCCTTGTTTTGATGGCATTGGCAATTACTCTTCTCATCTTCAAGATCAGAGACATGGAATATGATGATGACGAAGATTATGATTCATACGGTAGAGATCGCGACAGAGAACCCAGATCAGTAAGACCCGCAGGTCAGAGACCTGTAGGGGCAAGACCTGAGGGAAGACCTGCCGGCCAGAGACCCGTAGGAGCAAGACCTGAGGGAAGACCTGTAGGCCAGAGACCTGTAGGAGCAAGACCCGAAGGAGCAAGACCTGAAGGAAGACCCGTAGGACAGAGACCTGAGGGAGCAAGACCTGAAGGAAGACCTGTGAGACCCGAAGGAGCAAGACCCGAGGGAAGACCTGTGGGCCAGAGACCTGAGGGGGCACGCCCCGAAGGAAGACCTATGAGACCCGAAGGAGCAAGACCCGAGGGAAGACCCATGAGACCTGAAGGAGCACGTCCCGAAGGAAGACCTATGAGACCTGAAGGAGCTCGTCCTGAAGGCAGACCCGTAGACAGACGCCCTTCCGACAGCATGCTTGATGCAGAGAACCCCAAGGCACCCAGAGACGGTGACTGGAAACCCAAGAATCTCGCTGAGAACGACGATTTCGAGTTCGAGTTCCTTAACAAGTGGGATGAGGATGATAAATAAGGCTAGTCTATGATTGATTAAAGCCGCAGCTCGATTGGAGCTGCGGCTTTTTTGTGGCTTTTGTGGCCCCGGCCACTTTTCTCCGCAAGTTTCAGTACCTAAATCAAGCTTCCGGCTCCGCACTGGGTACAAAACTCGCAAATTTTACAACTCGCGCTTCAATATGGTAAACTAATAAAGAACAGACAGCCCCGAGGTGGGCTAAGAGGAGGGTATAGAAATGAATAGCAAGAAGGGTCTAACTCTTTACAATCTAATTTTCCCGGTGTGGATACTTCTGTGGTTTCCAAGCTGGCTCTGGCTTATTATTATTCCGGCCAATTACATCATTGACAGATTGATATTTACGATTCTTGGCAAGCATTATAAGCCTGAACTCACAAAGGACTTCTACAGGAACAATACCTGGAAGCTTTTCTTAAGGGGCTTTGGAGCTGACTTTATCGGAATGCTTTTCCTGCTTGTCCCGACTATTATTCTTGGTAGTATATTTGACTCAGGAAGTCCGGTTCGTGCATTTACCCACGACCTGCAGTACGACTTGTACAATAATCCACTGGCAGTTATCTATACATTACTTGCAGTGGCTCTGGCAGGGCTTTTGATATTCCTGTTTGACAGAAGGGCCCTCAGAAAGATGGGCGTATTTACAGAGGAGCAGGCGAAGAAAATAGCTCTTTTCATGGCTATATTCACAGCGCCTTATCTGTATTTGCTTCCTCCAAGCCTGTTTTACTAGGAATAAAAAAATTTTTAAACTATAAACCCAGTATTTTCAAGGTCTCCGAGATTACTCGGAGACTTTTTTAATGTTTTTCATTAAAAAGTTGTTGACAAACATTATTTGACCTGTTATAGTTGATTTATCGATAAACATTAAATATTTAATGCAAGAGCTCAAAGAACTAATATTAAACGCTAAAACAATACGACATTAAGTAACAAACAAGAACACAAAGAAAACTAAAACACAAAAGAGATAATTCACATTGGAGGAAAAAATAATGAATGAACAGAACATGAAGCTTGTAGCAGTTAAGAAGCGTTGTAACACAGCAGCAAAGATCGTTGGAGTAATCCAGGTATTCACAATCGTATGTGCGGCTATTGCACTGATAGCAGGAATTATGCTTTTCGTTAAAGGCGGTTCAATTAATCCTTATTTACAGCAAGGAGTTGCCGAAGGGAAGCTGAGCACTCGTAACACAATTGAATATAATGGTCTTTTCCATTTCTTCGCAGACTTGGATGAGAAGTTTGAGGAAGGCAACTATGCCGGCCCTATGGCTGTATCTTGCCTTGCAGCAGGCCTGGCTTGCGTTTTGGTAGCAGTTATTGTCACCTTTATCAAGAAAATCTTTGTTGTGGTAAGAGAGGAGAACTCGCCTTTTTCTAAAAAAGCCATGAAGCAGATTAAGACCGGCTTTATTGTAATGACCATAGCAGCTCTCCTTACCATGTCACTTGGAGTTGCAATTGTAACCGGATTCATCCTCTTCTGCATCTACGCTATCTTTGAGTATGGCGCTGCACTTCAGAATGAAATCGATGAGACATTGTAAGGAGGGAACACCATATGAGTAAGATTGTATTAAGATTAGACCGCGTAATGGCGGACAGAAAGATGAGTTTAAATGAATTATCGGAGAGGGTTGGAGTTTCCAACGTTAACCTTTCCAAGATCAAAACAGGCAAAATCAGTGCCATCCGCTTTTCTACTTTGGAGGCGATTTGTGAGGCACTTGGCTGCCAGCCCGGAGACATACTTGAGTATGATCCAAACGCCGTAGGAAGCGACGAAGAATAGAAAAAGGAGCTGCGTTACCGGAAGGTCCGGAACGCAGCTTTTTTATTTGACATACCACTGCGCTTGTTATACTATGAATATAACAGTTTCACCGACAGAAAGAGAGGGTGAATTATGTATATAGAGATTGATTTTAACAGCGATGAAGCCCTTTACATGCAGCTTCGAAACCAGATTATCATGGGAATAGCCACCGAGCAGTTCAGGGAGGGGGATTCCCTTCCAAGTGTGCGCGCTTTGGCCGACATGATCGGAATTAACATGCATACGGTTAATAAAGCCTATGCGGTTCTTCGTGATGAAGGATTCGTCAAGGTTGACAGGAGACGAGGTGCCGTAATTGCCATTGATGAGGACAAGCTTCAGGCTTTAAGCGACATGCAGGATGCCCTTCAGGTGCTTCTGACAAGGGGCCTGGTTAAGAACATTACCAGAGAAGAGGTCCATGCTTTGGTGGACCAGTTCTACGACAAATATACAAAATAAGAGAAAGGATATTATATGCAGGAGAGATTTACAGATAAAGCATCCAGAGCCCTTTCCATGGCGGCAACCTATGCCAAGAAGTCAGGTCAGGGTTATATAGGAACAGAGCATATTCTGATTGGCCTTCTTAAGGAAGAGACAGGCGTTGCCTCCATGATCCTCACATCAAACGGAGTAACGCTTGAGAAGGTTACAGAGCTCATAGAGAATCAGGTTGCCATGGACGGAGCAGTGGCGCTTTTAGACAGAGAGGGCTATTCCCCAAGAGCCGGCAAGATTCTTGAGATGTCTCATGAGGTTGCCAGAAGCTTTGGCGCCACAGAAACCGGAACAGAGCACATTCTCTTAGCAATGCTTAAGGAGAATGAAAGTATAGCTTCCAGAATCCTTATTACCCTCAATGCGCCTATTCAGAAGATGTACATGGAGTTAATAAGAAGCGTGGGCGGAGATTTAGAGGCCCACAAGGGTGATCTTGCCAAGAACCGTAATGGGGGTAAAAAGAAAGTATCTACTCTTTCCCAGTACAGTCGTGATTTAACCAAGCTTGCGGCTGAGGGAAAACTTGACCCTGTGGTTGGCAGAGAAGAGGAGATTTCCAGAGTAATTCAGATTATTTCAAGACGAACCAAGAACAATCCCTGCCTTATCGGTGAACCCGGCGTAGGTAAGACCGCTGTAGTTGAAGGCCTAGCAAGAAGAATCGTGGCAGGAGACGTTCCTCCCACAGTTCAGGGCAAGAGACTTCTTACCCTGGATCTTTCAGGAATGGTTGCGGGAAGTAAATACAGAGGTGAGTTTGAGGAGAGAATCAAGAAGGTTATTGCGGAGGTTATCGAATCCGGTGATGTAATTCTTTTCCTTGATGAGCTTCATACTCTTATAGGTGCCGGCGGAGCCGAGGGTGCCATTGACGCATCCAATATCCTTAAGCCTTCATTGGCAAGAGGTGAGATTCAGCTTATCGGTGCCACCACCATAACAGAGTACAGAAAATATGTAGAGAAAGATAAGGCACTGGAGCGCCGTTTCCAGCCTGTAAATGTTGAGGAACCCACACCTGAGGAGGCTATCAGAATCCTGAAGGGTGTTGCTCCCAAATATGCCGAGCACCACGGTGTAGAGATAACCGATTCTGCCATAGAAGCAGCCGTAAGACTGTCTGCCAGATATATCAACGACAGGAACCTTCCCGACAAGGCCATCGACCTTATTGATGAGGCCTGCTCAGCAGCCAGAATCAAGACCATGAATGTTCCTTCAAACATCAAGGAAATCAATGAAGAGATTCAGAACTGCGACGCCAAGATTGCATCCGCCATCAGAATGGAGGCTTTTGAAGTTGCAGGTCAGATTAAGAAGGAACAGGACGAACTCTGGGAGAAGCTTGACAGAGCCAAGAGAAACTACGATAGAAAGAAAGCCAGAGAGTCATATTCAATAGATGAGAACGACATTGCCGAAGTAGTGGCAATGTGGACCAAGATTCCCGTTAAGAAGCTGGCCCAGAAGGAAAGCGAGAAGCTTCTTAAGCTGGAGAGCATTCTCCATAAGAGAGTCATCGGCCAGGAGGAGGCTGTTGTATCCCTTGCCAAGGCCATGAGACGAGGAAGAGTAGGCCTTAAGGATCCCAACAGACCTATCGGTTCCTTCCTTTTCTTAGGTCCTACCGGTGTGGGCAAAACCGAATTATCTAAAGCCCTTGCTGAGGCCATGTTTGGCTCCGAGGATTCCATGATAAGAGTCGATATGTCGGAGTATATGGAAGGTCATTCCGTAGCCAAGATGATTGGTTCACCTCCGGGATATGTGGGATTCGATGAAGGCGGTCAGCTGGCTGAGAAGATCAGACAGAATCCTTATTCCGTAGTTCTTTTCGATGAGATAGAGAAGGCACACCCCGATGTATTTAACGTACTCCTTCAGATACTTGATGATGGACATGTTACTGACTCAAAGGGACGTAAGGTAAGCTTCAAGAACAGCATTATCATAATGACATCAAATGCCGGAGCTCAGAGAATTGTTGAGCCCAAGAATCTGGGATTTGCTTCCGAAACCACTGAAGAGCAGGACCATGAGAGAATGAAGGGTGCTGTTATGGAAGAGGTTAAGAAGATGTTCAAGCCCGAGTTCATCAACAGAATTGATGACATTATGGTGTTCCATGTTCTTAACAAGGATAACATGAAGCAGATTACCACCCTTCTTTGTGATAATCTTTCCAAGAGATGTAAGGAACAACTTAACATCAACCTTAAGGTTTCTTCTGCCCTGAAAGATCATCTGGTAAGCAAGTATTCAGATGCCAAGATGGGTGCTAGACCCTTAAAGAGAGCTGTTCAGTCAGTAATAGAGGATGCTCTTTCAGAGGAGATTCTTTATAAGAGGGTTCAGCCTCTTGATACCGTAACTGCAGGATTTAAGGATGGGAAGGTCACCTTTACTGTTAAGAAGTAACCGGGAATGTGAGAACTTATAAATGAGCATAATAGATGAAGCTAGGGAAGAGTTTTCTAAAGATTTGTACGCTACAAAACTCTCCGGAATTAAGATTGATGAGATAGGTGAGGATTTTGCCAGATGCAGTATGGACCTGACGCCGGATCATCTGAATGCATATGGCGGCGTCATGGGCGGGGCAATATATACTCTGGCGGATTTTGCTTTTGCAGTGGCTTCCAATTTTGGTAAAGAGGTGGCCAGTGTAAGTGCAGATGGTCATGCCAGTTTCCTTAACCCTGCCAAGGGGAAGACTCTTACTGCCGAGGCAAAACTTCTTAAGGACGGTAAAAGAAATTGCTTCTACCAAGTTGATGTAAGGGATGAACTTGGAACATATATAGCTGTTGTCAGCTTTACCGGAGCTCATGTTCCGAAGAAGATAAAAGAATAGCGAATCCGAAAGCACCTGCAGAAATGCAGGTGCTTTTTTCGTTGGAAAGGGACCTTTGGGATTACGACCTATGAAGGGTATCTTAAGTGGTGCGAGGAAGCCAGGAGGGTCCTTTCGAGATAATGCATATATCTGTGGACAAAATCTCCATAATTTGTTAGAATAAGGGACGTTGTAGAGACATTAATTTTACAGGAGATGAATATAAATGACACAGTCAAGAACTCACAACTGTAACGAACTTCGTATCGGTAATGTGGGAGAAACAGTAACACTTGTAGGTTGGCTTGAGAATATCCGTAAGGTGTCAAAGAACCTTGGATTCCTTATTTTGAGGGATTTCTACGGCACAACTCAGATTGTCGTTGAGACAGAAGAGATGATGAACGTAGTGGATGATGTTAACAAGGAGTCAACCATTTCCGTAACCGGTGTGGTAAGAGAGCGTTCCAACAAGAACCCTCAGATTGCTACCGGTGATATAGAGGTAACCCCTACCGAGATTAAGGTTCTTGGTAAGTGTACTTATAATGAGCTTCCCTTCGAGATTAACAGATCAAAGGAAGCTGATGAGAACACAAGACTTAAATACAGATTCCTCGACCTTAGAAATCCTGAGGTTAAGAGCAAGATTGTATTAAGAAGCCAGGTTGTTGCAGAACTTAGACGTCTTATGACCGAGGAAGGTTTCCTTGAGATTACAACACCTATCCTTACAGCTTCTTCACCTGAGGGCGCAAGAGACTATATTGTCCCTTCACGTAAGTTCCCCGGAAAGTTCTATGCACTTCCCCAGGCGCCTCAGCAGTTTAAGCAGCTTCTTATGACATCTGGTTTTGACAGATATTTCCAGGTTGCACCCTGCTTCAGAGACGAGGATGCAAGAGGCGACAGAACCCCCGGTGAGTTCTATCAGCTTGATATGGAAATGGCTTTCGCAACTCAGGACGACGTTCTCGGAGTTCTTGAGAAGGTTCTTGTTCCCGTGTTTGAGAAGTTTGGTACATATAAGAGAGTTACACCTGCACCCTTTAAGCGTATTCCTTATCGTGAAGCAATGGAGAAGTACGGCACAGATAAGCCCGACCTTCGTATTGACTTTACTTTACAGGATGCCACAGAGGTGCTTTCAGATATCGGATTCGATCCCTTCAACGGACAGAACATTGAAGTCTGTGTAGTAAGTGACTTTACTGCTACAAGAAAGCAGATTGACGCTCTTATTGCAGACGTTGAGGTTCAGACAGCACAAAAGACTTATTGGTTCAGAATGGATGAGCAGGGCGAAATCGTTGGAGGTATCTCCAAGTTCGTTGCTCCCGTTAAAGATAAAGTTGTTAACGCTCTCGGCTTAAAGCCCGGATACTTTGTTGGTATCGCAGCAGGCAACAAGGCAACAGCCCTTAAGACAGCCGGAGTTATGCGTTCTAAACTTGGTATCCTTTGCCCCAATCACATGGACAAAGAGCAGTACCAGATGTGCTGGATTGTTGACTTCCCCATGTACGAAATCGGCGAGGAGTCAGGCAAGTTAGAGTTCTGCCACAATCCTTTCTCAATGCCTAACGGTGGTATGGATGTACTCCTCAAGGCTGAAAAAGGAGAGATTGATCCTCTTACAATCAGCGCTTTCCAGTATGACCTTGTAATCAACGGATACGAGTCAGCATCAGGCGCAGTCAGAAACCATGATCCCGAAATCATGGTTAAAGCGTTTAACCTTGTGGGTCTTGGTGAGAACGAAGTTAAGGCTAAGTTCCCTGCTATGTACAATGCGTTCTGCTATGGTGCACCGCCTCACGCAGGAGCTGCTCCCGGAGTAGACCGTATGATTATGCTTCTCACAGGCGAAGAGTCCATCAGAGAGGTTATCTGCTTCCCTATGAACAAGTCTGCGGCAGATGTTATGATGGGTGCCCCTTCAGACGTGGATCAGAAGCAGCTTGACGATGTTCATATCGCTATTAAACTTCCTGAAAAAAAGGAAGAAAATTAACTTGCAATAGGTAATAATACTATGCTATAATAACCTTCGTTGGTGCGATTCCAACGAAGGAAATAGGAGAATAGTACAGCGGTAGTGCGGCGGTCTCCAAAACCGTTAACGGGGGTTCGATTCCCTCTTCTCCTGCTAAAATAAAAAAGCTCATCCGATTCGGATGAGCTTTTTCTTATGCTATTTATACGGTTACGGTGGCTACATATTCCATGCAATCCTCGGGAACTTTGATTCCGGGATCATTGATGGATAATTCTCCGCCGGCAAAGTCCATGAAGTGGCAAAGGGCGATGCCCATATCAACCATCTGAATATCTCCCTTTGGATGCTCGGAATAGCCTTTATCGTGTCTTACGTAGAAGTGGTAGCTGTTGCCGCACTTAACTATTCTCCAGGGCTGCTTGTTTACAGCGGAAGGACCGAGACGAACAGCTTCAAGGGCATTCTTTACAGTGTCCTCCACGTGGGAGAGAGGAGTGCCGAAATCATTCTCGAAGAAGAGGTCTTTTGCGTCTTTTCTTGAGTCGGCACGAATTCCGGTACGCATTGCAATTTCCTTAATGGATTTCTTCTTTGCGGGGTAACCAACGGGGGTAACGCAGTACATTCTCTCATCTTCCCCGACGCCGGCTTCGCTTTCAAAAAGCTCACGCTTCATGGTTCCGCCAATCCAGGTGGTTCCAATCCCAAGTGACCATGCGTAGAGAACGAATTTTTCAAAGGAGTAGCCGAAGGCTTCCTCACTGTGCTCGCTAAGCTTTACCTTTGCAGCAAAGTATGCGTTCTCACCGGTAATAACGGGGCTTGATACTCCGTGCTCCTTGGCATCAAGGTAAATGAATTCAACAGGAATGTTGTAGGGATTTGGAATGTTCTTACCAAACTCCAAAAGTTTATTCTTATCCTCTTCGGATAAAGGTTTACCGTCAAAGGTTCTGACACTTCGTCTTGTTTTGATTAACTCTAAATTATTCATTTTTTCTTCCTCATATGACTGCAATGCCTGCAGTTTATTTCGTCAAGAGGGCTTCGACCTGGGCCCGTTTCTCGTACAATACGCATCCGCCGTCGTGATCGTCCAACAAAACATCTCCGCTTCTTAATGCTGTAAATAATGGAGAGTGCATAGCTTCTCTTAGGGATGTATCTTTGACATTTACATCCGAATAGGGTGAGAAAGGACATGGCTCTGCACCACCATGGGAGTTGATGTGGAAGAAACCTCTGCCTGCGGCAACACATCCGCCTGAGCTTTTCTCATCACCGGGGAAGGAAATATAAACCATCTCGGGATGTTCTTCTCTAAGCCTTGCAATTTCGCCTGCTAGATACTCTCTGTCCTCATCACCGGGAGCCAATTCCTTGCTCTCCTCGGTAACAGGCACGTACTCGACGAATATAACTGCCTTACAGCCTCTGTCGGACAATTCCTTTAAGAAGCTGCCAGAGCTTACTTCCTTAATGTTTTCGGTTGTAACGGTTACGGACGCGCCAAAAATCAGACCTCTGCTATGGCATTCATCCATATTCCTAATTAGTCTATCATAAATACCCGCCCCGCGTCTCGCATCTGTGACATCTTTTTTTCCTTCGATGCTCATAATAGGAATGAGATTGCGGTTGGAGTCCATGATATTAAAGTATTTTTCATCAAAATAGGTTCCGTTGGTAAAAATTGGGAAGAGAATATTTTTATGCTTCCCGGCAGCTTCAATTACGTCTCGCCTTAACATGGGTTCCCCGCCGGCCAAAAGGATGAAGCTGATTCCAAGATCTTCTGCTTCGGTAAAAACCTTATTCCACTCATCACCGGTAAGCTGTTTAACCGGTGCCGCATCAACAGTTGCTTCATTGCAGCGAGAGTAGCAGCCTGCACAGTGAAGGTTACACTGGCTGGTAATACTTGCAATCAAAAAAGGAGGGATATGCTCGCCGTTATCTTCGGCCACCCGCCTTTTCTTGGATGCTGCCTTGCTGGCAGCCGCAAACTTGACCATAAAAGCGCTTTCCTTGGGATTGCGCAAAGTAGCCTTAAGAGCGTCGGCAACGACCCTCTCAACACCTTCAGTCATGTACTGCTGGATATCAAATTCTTTGTTCATGATCAGCCCTTTTTGCACCTATATGGCGGCGATGACGATGCCGGCAACGACTACGCCGGCGCAGAAGAGTTTGTAGGCAATGTTCTTCTCCTTGAAGATGAAGCGGCCTCCGAGGATGGTGACAACTACGCAGACCTGCTTAAGGAGAGTCATAACGGTAACTTTGGATTCTGCATATCCGTTGGCAATAAAGAGGCACCTGTCAGCCACGAAGAAGAGTATGGAAATAAGCCATACATATCCGTTCTTCCAGACGCTCTTTGTAATCTTGGTCTTGGTGACAATAACGTATATACCGTAATAGATGAGCATGTAGAGCATGTACCAGAACTGGAGCTGCCCGCTGGTGACATTTCCTGTGCTCATAAGATACTTGTCAAGATTTCCCGATACTGCGTTTAGGAAGGTGGAAACGAAGGCCATTATAAGGATGATTCCGGCCACTCGTTCGCCTCCGATAAGAATGCCCTTCTGGGTGGAATCAGAAGACGCAGCGGGCTCTGAAACAGCTTCATCCGAGAGCTTCAAAAAGCCCGGCTTGAATCTTAAAAGCAAAAGGCCTGCGGATACGAGAATCATTCCAACAATCTGCAAGATTCCGGGAGTTTCCTTAAGCCAGAAGATTCCGATGAAGAAGGCAAAAAGCATTCTTGAAAGATCAAGGACGCCATAGAGGCTTACCGGCATCTTTTTGATTGCATGGAAGCTGCAAAGGAAAGCAACAAAGATGATAAAGGACTTAAATGCGATAAGAAGCATTTCCTTTGTGGGAACTCCCCATGCAGTGGGAATCTCGGGTGTTGTAAAAAGAAAAGCAATTAAAGTGTAAACGAAAAGGACCTCGGTTACGCCGCTTTTGCTGACTGCCAGCTTCTTGGCCACATCCCGAACTCCTTTAAGTATTCCGTATATTAAAACAAATAAAATCCACATAATAACTCCGACAAAATCAAATTTGGATGTGTCAGATCAAATCAACCACATCGCTTACAGATTCTACACCTATAATCTTGATTCCGTCAAATTTATCCAGGCCCTTCAAACAGCTTTTTGGAAGAATAACAGTGTTAAAGCCCAGTCGCTTTGCTTCCTGTACCCTCAGTGAAGCCCCTGTTACCGCACGAACTTCGCCGCTTAATCCCACTTCGCCGAAAACCATAACGTCCGATGATACGGGTCGATTCTTAAAGCTTGAAACCACGGCCATAACTATTCCCAAATCCAAAGCAGGCTCATTAAGCTTAAGGCCTCCTGTAACGTTGACGTAGGCATCGCAGTCTGAAAGCTGAAGGCCAACGCGCTTTTCCAAAACGGCCATAAGAAGATTAAGCCTGTTAAAATCGGTGCCGGTGGCGGCACGTCTGGGAATTCCGAAGTTGGTTCTGCAAACCAGGGACTGAACTTCTATCAAAAGAGGTCTTGTGCCTTCCATTGAGCATACAACCACACTTCCGGAGGCATCTAAGGGCCTGCCTGACAGCATATATTCGGAAGGGTTCTCAACTTCAACAAGGCCTTCTCTTCGCATTTCAAAAACGCCAATCTCATTTGTGGAGCCAAATCTGTTTTTGACGCCCCTTAAGATTCTATAGGAAGCGTGCCTGTCGCCCTCAAAGTACAGCACTGTATCCACCATGTGTTCAAGGACTCTGGGACCTGCGACGGTTCCCTCCTTGGTGACATGTCCCACGATAAAAATGGAGGTGGGAAGGGACTTGGCCAGAAGAAGGAACAAGCCTGTGGCTTCCTTGACCTGGGAAACGCTTCCGGGGGCAGAGGAGATGGATTCGGAGTACATGGTCTGAATGGAGTCGATAACCACGAACTCAGGGGTATATTTCCTTATGGTTTCCTCTATTACAGTAAGGTCAGTCTCGCAAAGGAGAGTGAGTTTGTCGGTAAAATCGCCCATTCTCATTGCACGCATCTTAATCTGCTTTAATGATTCTTCTCCGGAAATATAAAGAACCGAATGGTTTGCTGCCGCCAGATTCTGGCAGGTTTGAAGAAGGAGAGTGGACTTGCCGATTCCGGGGTCACCCCCAACCAAAGTTAAAGAGCCGGGAACAATTCCGCCTCCCAAAACCCTGTCCAATTCTCCTATATTGGTTGTAACCCTCTCATCATCTGAAAGAGAAACCTCTCTTAGGGATGAGGGAGCGTTAATTTTAAGGGGGCCGGATGCGGCCCCCGCTTTTGCTTTGCTTCCTGTAACCACGGTTTCCTCAACAAAGGTATTCCACTCTTTGCAGGCGGGGCACTGGCCCATCCATTTGGAGGATTCGTAGCCGCAGTTCTGACAGAAGAATGCTGTCTGATTTTTGCCTTTAGCCATTATTTCTTAACTATCCTTACATTTACGCTGCCCTTATCGGAAAGAGCAACACTTAAGCTTAACTTGCCGGAAAGACCGGAAGCTACGGTTCCTGTCTTCTCATCGTCAAGGTATACGTCATATTCTGTGTCTTCAGCAACCCCAATGGTAATCTGGGCATCTTTATCGCCTTTTACGACAAATTCCGTGCTGTCGGATTTCTCCACGAAATTCTCTACGCTGGTTCCGGGAACAGATTCATATAGGAATCCACCGTTCTTCTCAAGCTTTGTGATTTCACCGAAGGTCTTAACCTTGTAAAGGTCGCCTGCATGGGGGAAATCCTCCAGCTTAGATTTCTCGGGAAGAGTGTAATCTCCGAAACTGATAGAGCCGTCCGCATTGGCACGGATGAGTTGTTCTGCCATCTTTTAACCTCCTTGATTATTATTGTTTAGTATTTTGGGTGGCAATAAGCGCTGCTTCGAAGGGACGGGGATTAACAGGTCCCAGAATCTCGTTGTGATACATCGGAGCATCGCTTCCAAATGGGTGAAAATAGACATACTGTGATGTCATGTTTATATCTGAGAAAACTCCCTCTGCTATAATCTCCTTCTCACTTCCGTCATAGTTCATACGGATGAGGGCGGGAGATGTGGGAGAACTTTTCTGATAGAAAATCTTTCCGGAGCCCATGTTAAACATATCAATTCTGTCTTCGGTCAAAACCTCAATAACCCCCATTGAGAGGGAATAACGACAGAGTCTGTAGTTGTTGGGGACGTCCATATAATAAACGTAATCCCCCTCCACAATCGGGTTCCAGATGTTGCCGGGCCAGATGCTCTGACCGGTACTTGTTATGGTGTCAAAAGCGTAAAGTTCGTGGTCAAAGGTTCTGCCGTTATAGTAGATTGTATTACCGACTCCGCAGGCGGGATAAATAAGCTCGTTGGAAATAAGTGTGGCATCGGCGCCGTCGATGGGCTGACGGTAGAAGTGGGGGCCGGTTTCATTTGAAACCAGGTAGTAAAGCTCATTGTTTACAACCAGCATGCAAAAGGCTGTGTCTGAGGTGAAACTGTCTCCGTTACGACCATCCAGATCACACCTTGCTATGCCGGCTCTTGAACGCATATGTCCAAGACCGGAGGCTCCGCTTGTGGAAGTCTGGAAGTAGTATATATGATTCTCATCCACGTTCAGAAGTTCCATGGTAACGTCGAGAACTTTTTCTATTGTGGTTTCATCGGGATTCATCCTGTAAAGAGTGTTTCTGTCATAAGGATTGACGAAATAGACCTTCCCGTTCTGCTCACACACCAGGCCCTTATTGTAGATATTACCTGCAGTGTTGCCGATTACGGGGGAAGAATTGAACTTGAAGGTGTCCTTCCTGATTTGAAAAATTACAGCAAGAATAATTACTGCAACAAGTACAGATATACCTATAATTGCAGGCAATTTCTTTCTCACTTCGTGACCCTCCATCAAAATGCCTTCTATACCATAATTATAGCTTTTTGATGTCTTGCTATCAAGTATGATTTGGTTTAAGATGAAATTAAAAAAAGGACGAAAAATCATGGAACTAAAGGAGCTAAGAGCATCCATCGACGTCATCGACAGACAGATTGTGGAATTATTTGAGAAGAGAATGGATGTATCTGTTGGAATAGCAATGGCTAAAAAAGAAGCGGGCCTTCCAATCTATGATCCAAAGAGAGAGGAAGAGAAGCTTAAAGCTATAGAGTCACTTGCAACAAAGGAAGAGTATAAGCCGTTTTTGAAGGATTTATATGTTAATCTTTTTGCTTACAGCAAGGAACTTCAAAACAAGGTAGAGAATAATGAGAAATAGGGAGCTTATTTTATATAAGGATAATGAGAATGCCAAGCTTTTATCAGATATGGCATGGCTTATGGAGCATCATGACGATGACTTCTATAACAGGGAGGATAAGAGAGCGCTTCTTTACGAGTGTGTCTATTCACTTATAGATTTCGCAGGCAATCACGGTTTCTACGGTAATCTGTGGCACTGTTATCTTACAAACCTTTTGGTTAACAATGAGAACACATACTCAAAGGGCTGTGAGATCAGGGGAGAGATAGAGGGAAGCATTAACCTGGCGGCTCTTCACGATATAGGAATCTTTAAGGAATTCTATGATTACGATCTGAATATATTAAAAGAATCCCTTGATGTACCCGAGCTTGATTACATTACAGATTATGTGGCAAGCAAAGGTGAGAGCAAGGTATATAACCAAAGAATCTGCAAGCGAATATGCGAACTTGCCGTAAGATTCCTTGAGGATACCACACCTGAGGATATGAAGGCTACGCTTACTTCTTTCTATAAAGAGTATGGCGTTGGCAAATTCGGACTCCACAAATCCTTCAGAGTGGTACATGACGACACAGGAGTGCATATTGAGCCCATTTTGAATATCGCCCATGTCTATCTTGAAGATCTTGTGGGATATGACATTCAAAAGAAGAAACTTACGGATAATACCGATGCCTTTGTTGAGGGAAGGAAAGCCAACAACTGTCTTTTATTTGGCGATGCAGGCACCGGCAAATCTTCTTGTATAAAGGGAATAGCCAATAAATATTATGAGAAGGGACTTCGAATAATCGAGATTTACAAGCATCAGTTTGAGGATCTAAATGAAGTCATAGCTCAGATTAAGAACAGAAATTACAAATTCATCATATACATGGATGACTTAAGCTTTGAGGAATTTGAGATAGAGTACAAATACCTTAAGGCAGTGATAGAGGGCGGACTTGAGAAGAAGCCCGAGAACGTGCTTATTTATGCCACATCAAACAGAAGACATCTTTTGAGAGAAAAATTCTCCGATAAAGCGGAAAGAGATGACGACCTTCACACCAACGATACGGTTCAGGAGAAGCTTTCTCTTGTGGCAAGGTTTGGCGTTACCATTTACTTTGGTTCACCAACTCCTGATGAATTTAAAGAGATCGTGCTTGCTTTGGCTAAGAAGGCAGGCATTAAGATGGGTGAGGAAGAACTCCTTGCCGAAGCAAACAAATGGGAATTATATCACGGAGGTTTATCGGGCAGGACGGCCCAGCAGTTTGTAGATTATTTATCCGGACAGTCCAAGTGATTTTAGCAGATTTACGGGGGTGCAAATGGCTAAAAGAAGGAGCGTTTACGGTAGAAGCGAATACTACACCAACAGGGAACTTTCATGGATTAAATTTGACGAGCGTGTGCTAAGGGAAGCCAAGAACAAGCAGATCCCTTTATTTGAGAGGCTTAAATTCCTTAGCATCACCGCCTCCAATCTTGACGAGTTCTTTATGATAAGAGTTGCTTCCTTAAAGGATATGGTTAACGCCGACTATGAAGGCGTTGATCTGGCCGGCCTTACGCCAATGGAGCAGCTTAACGCTCTTACAGTGGTTACCCACGAGTTTGTGCGTAAACAATACAATGTCTTAAACAATTCTTTGATTCCCCTTCTTCACGAGAACAAGGTGGAACTTATCGGAAGTCATGAGAAGCTTGACGATAAGGATAAGCGCTTTATAGACAAATTTTTCATGGAAAGCGTTTACCCCGTTCTTACTCCCATGGCTGTGGATTCATCAAGACCATTTCCATTAATAAGAAACAATACTTTAAATATCGGCGCCCTTCTTACAAAGAAGGATAAGAAGGAAAAGGGCAAAAGCAAGGAATTTGAGTTTGCCACTGTACAGGTGCCAAGTGTGCTTGACCGTCTGGTAAGACTTCAGGACAGGGGCGGTAAGGCTCGCTTTATTTTGCTGGAAGAAATAATAGAAAGAAACATAGACAAGCTCTTCCTTAACTATAATGTACTGTGCGCCAACCCCTTCAGAATAATGAGAAACGCCGATTTGACCATCGAGGAAGACGAGGCAGCAGACCTTTTAAAGGAAATTGAGAGGCAGCTTAAAAAGCGTCAGTGGGGCCAGGTAATCAGACTGGAGACCGGCAAGGACATGGACAAGCGCCTTCTTAAGCTTTTGATAAAGGAGCTGGCAGTTGGCCGAAGCGATGTATACCTCGTAAACGGCCCTCTGGATTTGACATTCCTTTCGGAATTATATGATGTTCCGGGTTATGAGGCCTTTAAGGAGAAAAAATATACTCCCCAGCCTGTACCTGAAATTCCTGCAGGCAGCGATATTTTTGAATGCATAAGGCAGGGCGACATCCTGATGCATCACCCTTATGAGACCTTTGAACCCGTGGTTGAATTTATTAAAAAGGCAGCCACTGACAAGGATGTTCTTGCCATAAAGCAAACTCTCTACAGGGTAAGCGGTGATTCTCCCATAATTAAAGCCCTGGCTTTGGCAGCCGAGAATGGAAAACAGGTTACGGTTCTTGTAGAGCTTAAGGCAAGGTTTGACGAGGAACACAATATTGTCTGGGCAAAGATGCTTGAGAAAGCCGGATGCCACGTAATATACGGTCTTGTGGGTCTCAAAACCCACTGCAAAATTACCCTTATAGTAAGAAGAGAAGAACAGGGTATAAAGAGATATGTGCATCTGGGAACCGGAAACTATAACGATTCCACCGCCAAGCTTTATTCGGACCTGGGTCTTTTCACCTGCAAAGAGGCCTTTGGCGAAGATGCCACGGCTGTATTTAATATGCTGTCGGGCTATTCGGAGCCTGAAACCTGGAACCGCTTATCTTTGGCGCCTCTTTGGTTAAAGGAGCACTTCCTTAAGCTGATTCGAAGAGAGAGGGATAACGTCAAGAAGGGCAAAACAGGAAGAATTATCGCCAAGATGAACTCCCTATGCGATAAGGATATAATCGAAGCCTTATATGAGGCATCGAATGCAGGGGTATCCATTGACCTTATTGTTCGTGGAATATGTTCTTTAAAGGTAGGAATCCCGGGTATCAGCGAGAATATCAGGGTTCGCTCCATTGTGGGAACCTTCCTTGAGCACAGCAGAATCTTCTATTTCTACAACGACGGAAATCCGGAGTATTACCTTGGAAGTGCCGACTGGATGCCAAGGAACCTGGAGAGGAGAGTGGAGATTCTCTTCCCTATAGAAGATACGAAACTGAAGGAGATGCTTTGGCATATTCTTGATCTGGAATTAAGGGATACAGTTAAGGCAACATGCTTAACACCTGAAGGAACCTATGTTAAAATTACAGGTAGAGGGAAGAAACTTAATTCTCAGATGAAGCTTTGCGACGAGGCAATCAGCACCACAAAGAAAATAAAGAGCCTTGCCAAGAAGAAAGAGAGAAGCACCAGGGTTTTTATCCCTGAAGTAAATAAAGAATAGAGGAAACAAATGAACAAGATTATTTTGGCATCAGGTTCTCCCAGACGTAAGGAGTTACTGGGTGCGCTGTACAAGGACTTTGCCATCATACCCGCCAAGGGGGATGAGGTAACCACCAGAAAGATTCCCTCGGAGATTGTATCCGAGCTGGCCTATGGAAAGGCCGCAGAGGTTTACGACAGAGCATTGGAGCTTGACGAGTATTTTAACAGCGATTTCCTTGTAATCGGTTCTGACACTGTTGTGGCTTACAAAGACGAGATAATGGGCAAGCCAAAGGACGAGGAAGATGCCAGAAGAATGCTTAAGGATCTTTCGGGAGATGTGCACCAGGTTTACACAGGAGTATCTCTTCAGTGGAGAATCGGCGGCAAGAAGCATCAGTATACTTTTTCCGAAGTAACAGATGTTCATGTTTATGTTCTTTCCGATAAGGAAATCGATGATTATATAGCCACAGGTGAACCCATGGATAAGGCCGGCGCATACGCCATCCAGGGCAAGTTCGCTCCCTATATAAGGAAGATTGACGGTGAATATAATACCGTGGTAGGATTTCCTATAGGAAGGGTATATCAGGAGTTAAAGCAGAATAATTTATATTAACAAGCAACCACAGAAAAGGAGGATGACTATGCCGGAATTTGATGATGCAGTATTACAGTGTTTTCTAGATAATCAGAAGAAGCTTTTCCCGGACGAAGTGGCCTCCGACTTGGAGGAGGCAGAAGCGTTTCTTGAGGATTGTATGGCAGTGGTGGTTAATTCACCGGAAGAAGTAATGGAATATTTCGAAGAAGAGGGAATAGACATATTCGAGGATGACGAAGATTCCATACTTGATGCCGACGAGGTATTCGATGTCGGTGACGGAAGATACCTGATAGTGGAAGCGTAATAAATAAAGGGTCAGGTCTTTTAATTAAAGATCTGACTTTTTTTAATCTGATTTTAATGTTGGTTAAAAGACCGTTTAAGAAACCTTTGTTAAATTGTTTATTGTCAAGAGGACATGACGACAACAAAACAACAAAACAAATTTAAGAAAGGTTGGTAATACAAATGGATATGTTTGAAAAAGTTGAAAAGTTAAGAGAGAAAGCTAATGTAAGTTATGAGGAAGCAAAGGAAGCCCTTGAGAGATCAAACGGCGACATCCTCGATGCAATGATTCTTCTTGAGAAGGAAGGCAAGACAAAGAAGGCCGGAGCGGAGAGCTACTCAACAAAGTATGAAGCAGGAAACGAGCTTGAGAGATTCAAAAACTGCGAAGAGAAGCAGGAGAGAAGAGAGAGAGCAAAAGAGAACTGCAGAACCTTCGGTGAAAAACTTAAGAGTCTCCTTAAGAAGAGCACAGAGAACTTCCTTGTAATCGAGAGAAAGGGTGAGAGAATCGTTAAGCTTCCCATTCTTGCAGCGGTACTTATTCTTATCTTTGCATGGTATGTAGCAATCATAGCAATCATCGTATCACTCTTTATGGGATGCAAGTACTCATTTGAGGGTGAGGAAGATTTCAAGAAGGCAAATGATGTTTGCGACAAGGCGGAGGACATTGCAGCTTCTGTAAAGGACAAAGTAGTAGACGAATACAATAAGTTATAAAAGGAACTGATTATGAACGAACACATTTTGGTTGTGGAAGATGAAGAAAAACTTGCCAGATTTATAGAGCTGGAGTTAAATCACGAAGGTTATGAAGTAAGCAAGGCCTTTGACGGAAGAACAGCTCTTGAGATGGCGGAAAGTAATGACTACAGTCTTATTCTTTTGGATATCATGCTTCCCGAGCTGAATGGGTTGGAAGTATTAAGGCGCTTATCAAAGTCACACCCCACCCCTGTTATCCTTCTTACTGCCAGAGATGCGGTTATGGATAAGGTGGCGGGGCTTGACGCCGGCGCAGTTGATTATATAACTAAACCCTTTGCAATTGAGGAACTTCTGGCAAGAATCAGGGTTGCGCTGAAGCTTCACGGAGGAGTAAAAGCACCAAATGAAAGCGGAGCTTCAGAAAGCGCAGAGGGTGTCTATACATGGAATGACCTTATTCTTGACGAGCCCAAGCACCGTGTAACCTATGGCGGCCAGGAGATTAACCTGACAAACAGAGAGTTTATAATGCTTAAGGTCCTTCTTATGAACAAGGATATTGTACTTTCCCGTGATACTTTACTTGAGAAGGTCTGCGGATACGACTACGTGGGTGAAACCAACGTGGTTGATGTTTATGTCCGTTTCCTTCGCACTAAGATAGATGAAACCTTCGGAATCAAGATGATTCAGACGGTAAGAGGAGTTGGCTATGTCATCAAATCAGAATAATTCCGGCTCCCAGAACAAGAGGATGCGCTCTGTAAGGTGGCGTCTGGCAGCAGAACAGGTATGGAAGAAGATTGTTCGAAGCCTTGGACTTGATATCACAATTCTTTTTGTTATACTGGTCACCTGGCTTTTGGCCCTAGAGAATGCTGCCACAGGCACTGTGGACCTTATAGGCAATGATCACGATTTTACCGTGGATACTGAGCTGTATAATGTGGCGGAAGACACTTTTGTGGAAAAGATTGAGACCACAAAATATGTGCTTTCGAACGCGGAGACAGGAAAGGTTATACTTGAGGCCCATCCCTTTAAGCATTTCCCTTTATTCTTTGCCATATTTGTGGGAGTGTTTGTGTCCCAGATTGTGATTCACTGGTGCAGTTTTCCCGTGGAGAGCGGCAATATAAAGAAGATACTTGAACCCTTGGATGAAATGGTAGCGAAGGCCGAGGAATTGGCAAAGTTCGATTTTACCGAAGATAAATACCATGTAATCGAAGACAAACTTAACAGCCTGGAACCTGACGAGGAGACTTTGATCTCTCTTGGAGATGAGGACCTTGCCGGAATCGAGAGAGCCATGAACGCTCTGATTAAAAGAATCAGAGACAATAACAGGCAGCAGGCCAGATTCGTTAACGACGCATCCCATGAGCTAAGGACGCCTATAGCCGTAATCCAGGGATATGCCAACATGCTGGCAAGGTGGGGAAGAGAGGACGAGAAGGTCCTTGATGAGTCCATAACTGCCATACAGAATGAGTCTGAGAACATGAAACACCTGGTGGAGCAGTTGCTGTTTTTGGCCAGGGGTGATGCGGGAAGAACCGCTATTAACAAAACAAGAGTGGATTTGAATGCACTTATGAATGAAGTGTATGAGGAATCCCTTATGATAGATGAGAATCACATATATAAGTTTGCCCCTTCATCGGAGAGCATATATGTCAATGCGGACGAGGGATTAATAAAGCAGGCGGTGAGAATTCTTGTGGACAATGCCGCCAAGTACACCAAGGAAAAAGATGAAATACTTCTTGGAGTGGGCGTGTCTGATGGGAATACGGCATTCCTTCGGGTACAGGATTCCGGAATCGGCATGAAAGAAGCGGATGTGGAGCACATGTTTGAAAGATTCTACCGCGCCGATGAAGCCAGAAGTTTCAACGGCACGGGGCTTGGTCTTTCAATAGCGAAGTGGATAGTGGATAAGCATGAAGGCCACTTCGAAATCCTCTCCAGAGAAGAACTGGGAACGAGAATCGGAATTTATCTGCCCAGGGCCTAGATGGCATCCTTCATGGATTTTACGTATTCTCCGATGTGTTTCGGAGCATCTTTACCATACTTTTCAAGATATTTTATTATGGCTGAACCTACGATGGCACCATCGGAGAGTTCGGCCATTTTTTTGGCCTGTTCCGGTGTGGAGATTCCGAATCCGATGGCACAGGGCACGTCGGTATTGGCTCTTATTACATCAACTATGGATTTGAGATCTGTTTTTATTTCACTTCTTGTTCCTGTTACTCCAAGGCTTGAAACCACGTAGATGAAGCCTTCAGCTTCCTTTGCTATCATGGATATGCGATTCTCGGATGTGGGAGCGATGAGGGAAATTAAATCAACATTATATTTCTTACATATTGGTAAAAACTCATCCTTCTCCTCAAATGGAAGGTCGGGAAGAATGAGACCGTCTATTCCGATTTCTTCGCAGGTCCTTATAAACTTCTCGGCATCGTAGGAGTAAACCACGTTTGCGTAGGTCATGAATACCATGGGTACTGTGACGTCTTTTCTTAATTCTCTGACAAGGTCAAAGACTTTATCGGTGGTTACGCCTCCTGTAAGTGCCCTTAAGTTTGCGCCCTGAATTACCGGGCCTTCAGCCGTAGGGTCCGAGAAGGGGATTCCAAGCTCGATTAAATCAGCTCCGTTAGCCACGGCAGCTCTGACAACCTTTGCTGTGGTTTCCAGATCCGGGTCTCCGCAGGTGATGAAGGGAATGAATGCTTTTCCTTTTTCAAATGCTTTTCTAATATTACTCATGGATATCCTCCCCTCTGTATCTGGCGATGGCAGCGCAGTCCTTGTCGCCGCGGCCTGAAATGGTTATTACGATAATCTGGTCTTTGCTCATTGTGGGAGCCAGCTTTCTTGCGTAAGCAACTGCATGTGCGGACTCGATGGCGGGAATAATGCCCTCGGTCTTTGCAAGATACTCGAAGGCCTGAACGGCTTCCTCGTCGGTTATGGCCACATACTGAGCTCTTCCTATATCGTGAAGATATGCGTGCTCAGGTCCGATTCCGGGATAATCAAGGCCTGCAGAAATGGAATAAACCGGAGCAATCTGACCGTATTCATCCTGACAGAAGTATGATTTCATACCGTGGAAGATTCCAAGTCGACCTGTGTTTATGGTTGCGGCTGTCTCGAAGGTATCGATGCCTCTGCCGGCAGCTTCGCAGCCGATAAGTTTTACATCTTTGTCTTCAATGAAGTTATAGAAGGTGCCGATGGCGTTGGAACCGCCTCCGACGCAGGCGATAACCGCATCGGGAAGTCTGCCTTCCTTCTCCAGAATCTGCTCCTTGATTTCCTTTGAGATAACCGCCTGGAAATCACGAACTATGGTGGGGAAGGGGTGGGGGCCCATTACGGAGCCTAAGCAATAGTGGGTATCGTCGATTCTCGAAGTCCATTCGCGCATTGCTTCGGAAACCGCATCCTTTAAGGTTGCTGTACCTGATTTGACGGGGATAACTTCCGCACCGAGAAGACGCATACGGTACACGTTTAAGGCCTGTCTTTTGGTGTCCTCCTCACCCATGAAAACAACACATTCCATGCCCATTAAAGCAGCAGCAGTAGCGGTTGCCACACCGTGCTGGCCGGCACCGGTTTCGGCGATAAGTCTGGTTTTACCCATTTTCTTGGCTAAGAGGGCCTGGCCCAATACGTTGTTTATCTTATGGGCACCGGTGTGATTAAGGTCCTCTCTCTTAAGATAAATTCTGGCTCCACCCAGGTCTTTGGTCATTTTCTCGGCATAGTAAAGCCTTGAGGGCCTTCCTGCATATTCGTTAAAGAGAGTTTCCAGCTCTTTGTTAAATGCGGGATCTGCCTTGTAGTGGTTGTAGGCTTCCTCAAGCTCGATAACAGCATTCATCAGTGTTTCAGGTATATATTGTCCACCATGGATTCCAAAGCGTGAATTTGGATTAGTCATTGTCACTTTCCTTTCTTACTATTGATACGAAATCAGCCATCTTGGCTTCATCTTTAAGACCGTCAGTCTCGATTCCGGAACTTACGTCTACCGCGTAGGGATTAAGAGTTTTCACCGCTTCCGCTACGTTTTCGGGGTTTAATCCTCCGGCAAGGAAATAGGGTCTTTTTATTCCCTTAATTAACTGCCAGTTAAAGGTCATTCCTGTTCCGGCGCCGGAGTCCAGCAAAACGTAATCGGCACTTGACTCGTCGGCGGCTTCGATATCAGCTTTGGACTGAACCTTTATGGCTTTAATAAGCGGTTTATCAGTGAGAGAGCGGAGCCTTGATATGTATTCCTCATCCTCGCTGCCGTGAAGCTGAGCCATGTCGATGGTTCCTTTGTTTAAAAGATCGGCCACAGTTTCAGGGCTTTCGTTTACAAAAACTCCAACTGCTTTAATGCCTTTGTTCAGCTTTGCCTTAAGCCTTGCTGCACCCTCAGGATCAACATATCTTTTGCTCTTTTCAGCAAAAACAAAGCCGATGAAATCAGGATTTAATTTATTAACTGCTTCTATATCGCACTCTCTTCTGAGACCACACAGTTTTATTCCGGTCATTTTACACCTCTCAGCTCATTAAGCTTTTCCTTTTTATCAGGGGCTCTCATGAGGGCTTCACCAACAAGTACCGCATCTGCACCGATTTCTCTGAGAGCTTTTATATCATTTCCATCCTTTACTCCGCTTTCGGAGACGAAGATAACATTTTCGGGGATAAGATCTCTGAGCTTTCGGCTGTTTCCTGTATCTACCGAAAAGTCCTTCAGATTCCTGTTGTTTACACCGATGATTCTTGCTCCGGCTCTTACAGCCATCTTTACTTCTTCTTCATCGTGAGCCTCAACCAAAGCCGATATTCCAAGTTCATCACAGATTCCTATATAATCCTTAATCTGTGCCTCAGTAAGGATGGAGCAGATAAGAAGTACTGCCTCAGCCCCCAAAAGCCTGGCTTCGTAAATCATGTACTCATCAACTGTAAAATCCTTTCTGATACATGGTGTGCAGACTTTGGAAGTGATTTCTCTTAGGTATTCATCACTTCCCAGAAACCACTTGGGTTCCGTGAGAACCGAGATGCAGTCTGCACCCGCCGCCTCGTATTCCTCCGCAATCTTTAAATAGGGGAAATCAGGAGCTATAAGTCCCTTTGAAGGGGAGGCCTTCTTGCACTCACAAATGAAAGATATGCCGGGTTTCTTAAGAGCGTTCTCGAATCTGAATCGTCCCTTTGGAAGGGCAAAGGCTTCCTCCTTTATTTCCTCAGTTGATTTGATTTCCTTGGCTTTTTCAACTCTTACTCTTGCGAAGTCAGCAAGTTCATCAAGAATGGTCATTTTTATTCCTCCGGACGGTTGCTTACTTCCACAACCTTTTTAAGGGTTTCAATAGCCTTGCCTGAATCGATTATTTCAGCGGCAAGTTTAACGCCATCTTTAAAGCTTGGAGCTTTCCCTCCGATATAAAGTGCTGCTCCTGCATTCATGAGTACAGCATCTCTCTTGGGACCCTTGGCACCATTTAAAATATCGGTTGTTATCTTTGCGTTCTCAGCGGGATCCCCACCCTTTAATTCATCCTTTGTGCAGCGTGTGAACCCGAAATCCTCGGGGGTTATAACGTATGATTTGAACCAGCCGTCATTGATTTCGCATATCTTGGTGGGTGCGCTCATTGATATTTCATCAAGTTTATCCATTCCGTAAACGACCATGCCTCTCTTGACTCCAAGGGTTATGAGAACCTGAGCAAGGGGCTCAACAAGATAATCATCGTAAACGCCCAAAAGCTGCATGGTGGGCTTGCCGGGGTTGGTGAGGGGACCTAAGATATTGAACACGGTTCTGAAACCCAGTTCTTTTCTGATGGGTCCCACATACTTCATGGAAGAGTGATATTTTTGCGCAAAGAAGAAGCACATGCCGGCCTCTTTCAGCAATTCAATACATCTTTCGGGGCTTTGGTTAATGTTTACTCCCAATGCTTCGAGGCAGTCTGCGGTACCGCACTTTGAGGAAGCGGCTCTGTTACCGTGCTTTGCAACCTTCATTCCGCCGGCGGCTGCCACCAGGGCAGACGTGGTTGAAATGTTGAAGCTGTGAGCATTGTCACCGCCTGTTCCGACGATTTCGAAGACGTCCATGCCGGTTTCGACCTGTGTGGCATGGGCTCTCATGGCTGCGGCGCAGCCTGCAATCTCATCAGTGGTCTCGGCCCTTGCACTCTTTGTGGAAAGAGAAGCCAGGAATGCCGCATTCTGTGTTGCGGTGGTTTCTCCGCTCATGATTTCATTCATTACTGTGTATGCCTCGTCGTAGGTGAGGTCTTCCTTGTTTACGATTTTTACAATTGCTTCTTTAATCATGGTATGTATCTCCTTATCCTTTAAAGTCCTTTTATAAAATTCTTTATTATCTGTTTCCCGCTGGGGGTCATTATTGATTCGGGGTGAAACTGCAATCCGTAAATGGGGTAATCCTTGTGGCACACGGCCATTACCTCTCCATCGGTGGTCCTTGCCAGAATCTTCATGAAATCAGGTATTGTATCCGCATCAACCGCCAGGGAGTGGTATCTGGCAACCGGGCCGAATTTGGGACATCCCGCAAAAAGAGGGGAGGAAATATCAAATTCGGTTTCGGACTGTTTGCCGTGCATTAATTCCTTTGCGTAGGTTACTGTGGCTCCGAAGGCCTGACATATGGCCTGATGCCCCAGGCAGACTCCAAGGATTGGAATAATACCGCCAAGTTCCTTAACCACATCCACAATAACTCCGGCATCCTCAGGTCTTCCGGGGCCGGGAGAGAGGATTATGCATTCGGGGTTTAAATCCTTAATCTGTTTAACTGACATCTCGTCGTTTCTGATTACCCTGATGGTGGGGGAAAACTCACCGATCAGCTGGTAAAGGTTATATGAAAAACTGTCGTAGTTATCAATCAGAAGAATCATAGTGTTTCCTCCTGTGCAAGTTCTAAAGCTCTTAGAGAGGACCTGGCTTTGTTTAAGCACTCCTCAAATTCTTTTTCCGGTACAGAGTCTGCTACAATTCCGGCTCCGCTTCGTACGAAGACCTTGCCGTTTTTCTTATAGGCGATTCGTATTGCAATGCAGGTATCCATGTTTCCGGTAAAATCTATATATCCAATTGCTCCTCCGTAGATGCCCCTTTTGTTGTTCTCCAAATCGCCAATCAGCTGACAGGCTCTTATCTTTGGAGCACCGGAAAGGGTTCCTGCGGGAAGTACGGCCTCGATGGCGTCCAGTGCATCGTGGTTCTCGTCAATTTCTCCTCTTACGGTGGAACCTATATGCATTACGTGTGAGAAACGCTCGATGGAATGTAAGGTCTCAACTTCTACGGTGCCGAACTTGCTGATTTTACCAAGATCATTTCTTCCGAGGTCCACCAACATATTGTGTTCTGCCAGTTCCTTCTCGTCTGCAAGAAGTTCGGCTTCAAGGGCCTTGTCCTCCTCGGGGGTCTTTCCTCTGGGCCTTGTGCCTGCAAGAGGGAAGGTGTGAAGAATTCCATTTTCAAGCTTTACAAGGGTTTCGGGTGAAGCACCTGCAACCTCCACATCCGTCCCTGAGAAGTAGAACATGTAGGGGGATGGGTTGATAGTGCGAAGCATTCTGTAGGTGTTAAGGAGGCTTCCCTCGAAGGGAGCACTTAATCTGTTTGAGAGAACTATCTGGAAGATGTCGCCCTCGTGAATGTGATGCTTTGCCTTGTTGACCATGTTGCAGAACTCTTCCTTGTCAAAGAGAGGAGTAACTTCGCCTTTAAGCTTTCCGGCAGGCTCATCCTTTTTGGCCCCGGTTCTTAGAAGGTCCGCCAGGCGGTTTAACTCCATGATTGCTTTGTTGTAGCCAACCTCTACATCCGAGAGGGACATGTTCACAATGAGGATTATTTTCTGCCTTGAATTGTCGAAGGCGATAACCTTGTCAAAGAGCATCAGATCCACGTCCTTGAAGGCCTCGGAATCTTCCACGTCCCTTTTGACTTCCGGTTCGCTGTAGCATAAGTAGTCGTATGAGAAATAGCCAACCAGACCGCCGGTGAAGGGTGGAAGATAATCAAAGCGGGGGCTCTTGTAATCCGCCAGAATCTGTCTCAGGTGGGCGGAAGGGTTGTCGGTCTTAAACTTCAGGTTTCCGGCCTTCATTTCACCGTCAACACAGGTGATATCAAGCTTCGGGTCGAATCCTAAGAATGTGTATCGCCCCCAGGTTTCATTGGCCTGGGCCGATTCAAGCATGTAGCAGTGGGTTGATACGTTTTTGAGAATTCTCATGGCCTCGATGGTAGTGATGAAGTCCGAGAGAATCTCAAAGCTTATGGGGACCACATTGTATTTCCCCTGCTTTGCGATTTGCTTTACTTCTTCGAGTGTGGGTCTAAACTCCATTGTTTTTCCTCCTGCAAAAAAACTCCTTTGACTTCTGCCAAAGGAGTTTCTGATAACAAAAAGTCCCTGACAGAACGTATTAAACTTCTGTCAAGGACGAATAATCTAAGTTCACTATCCGCGGTGCCACCTTGAATTTATGGGCTGCCCCATACACTTTGCGAGATACCATCATATCTCCGGCAACTAACGTATGCCTCACGTCGCGGAATACTAGGCTTTAAGCCGTTCCCCACGCCCTCAGCGGTCCATTTGACAACTTGTTTCTCACCTGAATCTCAGCACCTCAGGCTCTCTGTAAAGGCATCATTGCCGTTATCTCCGCTTCAACGGTTTAGCATATTGAATTAATATTCTTATAACATGCCAAGGAATAGTGTGTCAACAGTTTTTTCGATTTGAACAAATATATTTTAAAAATGTTATAATAAAACCCGTGAGGTAAACATATGGAAAACGCATACAATGAAAAAGAAATCAATGATATAATCGGCATGCTTGATAAGCTCTCAAATGACGGAGTCTCAAGGATTAAAGTTCAGATGGACGAAGAGAAACCGGAGGGAGATTTTAAGAAAGAGTACCATCACGGCAGATGTGATGTGGGAAGTCCCTGGGCTAAGGGATGTTCTTTTGATGTACTGGAATAATAAACTGTTCGCGAACGCGAATAGAAATGGGGGATTAATATGAGAAATCATGAGGTTACCACCAGACAGCTTCTTCTTGACAGTAAGGGAGAAATTGCTGAACCGGGTTGGGCCAGAAGCCAGATTTGGGACTACAAAAGGAGCATGATTAAAGCTCCAAAATTCAGAATCAAGGAGTGGGATTACTATCTTGTAATGGGACAGGGCTTTGCCTGTGCATTTACTTTATCTGACGACGGATATGTGGGTCTTCAGTCAGTGTCTCTTCTTACGTTTGGGGAGACACCCTGGGAACATACGGAGACGGTTCTTGATGTTTTTCCCATGGGCAAGATGCATCACCCTGAAACCTCTTCGGAGGGCAACATTGTCTACGACAACGGAAGACTTAAAATGTCTTTTGTGAAAGGTGAAGGCGAGAGGCGAATCATCTGTGAATTTGAGAACTTCTTTGAAGGAAAGCCCTTTAAGTGTGATATAACCATGAAGCAGCCAGACATGGATACCATGGTCATAGCAACGCCCTGGGATAAAAAACACGCCTTCTACTATAATCAGAAGATTAACTGTATGAGAGCTTCAGGTTCGGCAACCTTTGATGGCACAACCTACGAGTTTAACCCCGAGACGGATTTTGGAACACTGGATTGGGGGCGCGGTGTCTGGACCTATGACAATACCTGGAACTGGGGATCCGGTAACTGTGATTTGAACGGTCATGCCTTTGGATTCAATATCGGATACGGCTTCGGAAACACAACGGCCGCAACGGAGAACATTCTTTTTTACGATGGTGTTGCTCATAAGCTTGATGACATAACCTTCAACATTCCGGAGGATTCCTACATGTCACCCTGGACCTTCACGTCCTCCGACGGCAGGTTTGAGATGAACTTTGTTCCTGTTCTTGACAGGGCAGCCAAGATAGACTTTAAGGTAATAGTGTCCGATCAGCATCAGGTCTTCGGAAAGATGTCCGGAACGGCCATTCTTGATGACGGAACAAAGCTTGAAATAAAAGATATGATGTGCTTTGCAGAAAGAGTGCACAACAAATATTAATCTACGGAGATATTTACTGATGGAAAAGAAAAGCAACATGATATCCTTCTTCAGAATAATGTTCACTTATTGCGTGATTTTTGCCCACCTGGACGGGCACTTTCCACTGTTTCAGCAGATGGGAGTGCAGTGCGGATGGTATATTTGTGTGGACTTTTTCTTCATAGTTACGGGATATCTTCTCTATCAGACCTATATAAACAATCCCGCAAGATATAAGAGCGGTCCCGCTTATTCATGGAGCAGAATCAAAAAAATCGGGCCCGCATACGTGATTTCCTACGTTCCGATTCTTATCTTCTGGATTTTCCAGAGGGGTATCGGGGAAACAGTTTATTATTTCTGCTTCAGATTCCTGGAGTTTATAGGCTTACACGGAAGCGGCCTGAATGAGGGCTGGACCAACTTAAACAACAGCACCTGGTTTATCTCTCTTATGATAATAAGCGGATTCATTATCTATCATTGCCTTGTTAAATGGCACGACAACTTTGTTAATTTCGTGGCTCCAATCATCACCATGGTTCTGGTTTCTTATATCTACAGATACCGCGGAGTTCTGAGCGCCACAATGGATGTTGAGGGATTCTATGGAAACTTCGGACTTTTCAGATGCTTCTCTGAAATGTGCCTTGGTATCTATGCTTATAAGATTACTGCCTTAATTAAGGAAAAAGGACTTAAGACTTTAGGCTTTAGAATAACGGGAACTTTGCTCCTTGTTTTCGTGTGGGCAGCATCGTTTGTGAAGAGTTATTCAAAGAGAGACTTTATGTATCTGGTATTTGAGGTGGTTGGAATCGCCTTTTGTTTCCTGCCCTCAGGAAGCAGGTTTCTGTCAAGCAAACTTATTCAGAAATGGGCAGCGCTTACAATGTACATGTATCTTGCCCATATGTTCTTTGTAGACTACGTATTCCCCACATTCATTATGATTCCCGAGAGTATGGGCGGAAAGGCAATAGTTTTCCTTGCCTGCGCCATAGCGGTTACAGCGGGAGGGTGGCTACTTAAGGTGGTTACCGATGCCATAATGAAAGTGTGTATTAATCATTTCACAAATAAAAAGGAGGAAGCTTAAATGCAGGAAATTTATGATTTTTTGAAGGCTTGCGGTACTTATTATCTTGCTACTGTTGAGGGAGATCAGCCAAGAGTAAGACCCTTTGGCACAGTCGCTATATTCGACGGTAAACTTTATATTCAGACAGGTAAAGTTAAACCCGTTTCACATCAGCTTCATGCCAACCCCAAGGCTGAAATCAGTGCTTTCAACGGAAGCGAATGGATTCGTGTAACCGGTAAGCTGGTATCTGATGACAGAGTGGAAGCCAAGAAGCATATGCTTGACGAGTATCCCAATCTCAGAGGAATGTATAACGAGAATGATGACAACACTGAAGTTTTCTATTTCGATGGCGGTGTTGCAACAATCAGCTCCTTTACAGCAGCTCCGAAGGAAATAAAGTTCTAGTGGGGTGCAGTTTGCACCCCCATTTATGTTGCCGTCATTTTCCAGGCGGTGCTGGCAGGTTCGTAGTAGAGCCTTATCATGCGCTGCCGTCCGAAAGTCATTATGTTACATTCATATACAAGGGTCCTGTCGGAAATGAATACGCCGTCAGGCATCTCTTTGGTTCCCTGGTGGGACATATCTCTGAATCCCTTTATTGTATAAGTCTGATATTCACCGTCGTCATCAACCATCCTGATTCTTATGGGACTTATGGTTCCGTCTCTGGAGTGCTGGCAGATGACATCGACAGGTCTTAAATCTGCCTTCATTACATACACCTCTTTTCGTGACCCAATTATAGAACATTAGTTCGAAAATGTAAATCGAACAAATTGAAAATTTTTATTGCCTGTGGTTTTATTTTTTTATAGAATATGTACGGCAGACAAATCGGGAAGGCAAAGTATGGTTAAAGTAGATTTGATTACGGGCTTTCTTGGCTCGGGAAAAACAACTTTCATAAGAAAATACGTAAAGCACCTTCTGAATATGGGTCAAAGAATTGCAATCTTGGAGAATGACTTTGGTGCCGTAAACGTGGATATGATGCTTCTAAAGGATCTGGAGGGAGATAACTGCTCCCTTGAGATGATTGCCGGGGGATGTGATCTGGACTGCCACATAAGACGAACCAGAACCAAGCTTATTGCCCTGGGAATGCAGGGCTTTGACAGGGTTATCGTGGAACCTTCGGGAATCTATGATGTGGATGAGTTCTTTGATGTATTAAGGGATGAACCCTTATGTAACTGGTATGAAATCGGCTCTGTTATCACCATTCTTGATGCGGGACTCGAGAAGAACCTGTCAGAAGAATCAGAGTATCTCATGACTTCCCAGCTTACAAATGCCGGAAAGATTGTGCTTAGCAAGATTAATTCCAAGGGGGCTGACACACCTGAGAATCTGGTCAGCAGGATAAACGGGATTCTTGAGCACTTTAAGAGTGAGAGAAGATTTGAAATAAAGGATATTCTTGCGAAAGACTGGGATGAGCTTTCTGATGAAGACTACGCAAAGATTATGAATGCGGGCTACGTCACCGGAGACCACACAAAGCTCTGGTTTGACGAGAGACATGCCTTTAAGTCCTTGTACTTCATGAATATGGAAATCCCCATCGAAAAGCTTAAGGAGAAAGTGCGTGAGCTTTTTGAATCAAAGAAATGCGGTCATATCTTTAGAATCAAAGGATTTATGCCTGAGAATAACACGTGGTATGAAATAAATGCCACCAGAGAACAGCTGACTGTTACCGAGATTATGGATGGACAGGAAGTAATAATAGTCATAGGCGAAGAATTAAATGAAGCCGAAATCAGCAACCTTTTGGGAAAATGATTCTTTATATTTTCTTTATAAAATATGAGTTTTTTCTTTGTTGACAGAGGAAAATGGAAAATATACGATGAATAAAGTTGAAAACGCATATTTTAGGAGAGAGAAAAGATGACAGAGATGACAATGGAGGCTATGCCAAAGAAGGGCGTTACGGGAACGACCCTTAAGATTATTGCAATAGTGGCAATGTTTATTGATCACTTTGCAGCCATTTTTTTAGAGTGTTATTTGAATGAAATGACCCTGAGGTATCCGGAGGCTATAGGAAATCCCGCAGAGCTAATGAAACATCCGGGTCTTATGTATGGAAGTCTTATCATGCTTGTGATGCGTGCCATAGGAAGATTCGGATTCCCCATATTTGCATTCCTTCTTGTTGAAGGATTTATGCACACAAGAAGTGTAAAGAAGTATGCATTAAACCTTGGAATATTCGCTTTGATTTCCGAACTGCCCTTTAACCTTGGTTTTGCAAGAAGTTTATTCTACGTGCATTATCAGAATGTATTCTTCACCCTGCTTTTGGGCCTTCTTTGCCTTTGGTGCATAAGCGAGCTTGGAGAAAAGAGACAGTGGTCACCTAAGCTGGTTCCCTTATACTATGTAGCGGCAGCTATCCTTGGAGCCATAGTTGGCTTTGAGCTCAGCGAAGCGGGACTTTTTTCCATGTTCACCACGATTCTTTATGGGAACCAGCTGATTGTGACCGGAATCGGTGCAGTTATCGGTTTGATCGTGATGGCTGTTCTTGGGGCAAAATATGATGCCGCAGCAAAGAACCGCTTCACCTTTACTGTACTTCCCATAGCAGTTTTTGCGGCAATTGCTTATTTCCTCAAGACGGATTATGCAGACTTTGGTGTTATTACAATTGTTATCATGTATTTGTTAAGGAACTCAAGGAAGAAAGCCTTCGGATGGGGATGCGGACTGCTTACACTTATGTCGCCCCTTGAAGCTTTCGCTTTCTTAATGATGATTCCGATTTCAAAGTACAACGGCGAACGTGGAAAGAAGATGAACAAGTATTTCTTCTACGCATTCTATCCTGTGCACATCGGTTTGATTTATCTTTTGACATTGCTGGTTGGCTTTACAACATTTTCATTAGGATTATAGAATTACAACCTTGCCTTTCATAAGGCAAGGTTGTATTATTTACGGTGTTTATTAATTTATAGAAAGGCAGAAAAAGATATGATGTTAGCGAATTACCACACCCACACAGTGCGCTGCAAACACGCCGTGGGAAGTGAAAGGGAATATATCGAGGCTGCCATCGCAAACGGATTCAAGATTCTTGGGTTTTCGGATCACACCCCCTGGCCCTATCCTGAAGGAGTGACATCAGGCATCAGGATGGGAATGGATGAAATCCCCGATTATACGGAAACCCTTGTGAAGCTAAGAGAAGAGTACAAGGACAGAATTCAGATTCTTATAGGCTACGAGGTGGAATACTTTCCAAAGTATTTTGACAAGCTTATGAAGGAACTTAGAAAGTATCCACTGGACTATATTATTCAGGGACAGCACCATGTTCCCGATGAGGTGGAAGGCTTCTATGTAGGTACCAAGACTGACAGCGAAGAGAGGCTTGAAGCATACGTTAACCTTACCATTGAAGGCATGAAAACCGGCCTTTATACATATCTTGCTCACCCGGATCTTATAAACTTTACAGGTGACGATGACGTATACAGACGCCATATGTCAAAGATATGCGAAGCGGCTGTTGATTTGAATATCCCTCTCGAAGTAAATGTTTACGGATTTATTGACAACAGATGGTATCCAAAAGACAGATTCTTTAAACTTGCAAAGGAATATAATCCCAGGTTTGTAGTGGGATGCGATGCTCATAATCCCAATGTATTAAGACAGCCCAAGGACCACCCGGGACTTCAGGAGTTCCTCACAAGAAACGGAATTGATTATGGGGACAACACAGTAAACATAGTCTCACCAAAATAACAGGAACTCTTATAAAAAATTATACCTATACAACATCAATCTCAGTGACATATACTTTAACCATAGCTCATTAACAAAGCAAACAAAGAAAGGCCACTGACTAATATGCAATACAGAGTAAATCAGAAGAATGGTGACAAGCTTTCCGTCCTTGGATACGGTTGTATGCGTTACACCAGAACCGGCGGTTCAATTGACCAGGAGAAGGCTGAAAAGGAAATGAAACTTGCGGTTGACGCGGGGGTTAACTACTTCGATACAGCCTATATCTACAACGGATGTGAAGAGTGCCTCGGAAAGTTTATGGAAAAATACGACTGCCGCTCCAAAATCAATGTGGCCACCAAACTTCCCCAGTACTACATCAAGAAGATTGAGGATGTGGACAGATATTTTGCCGAGCAGTTAAGACGTCTTAAGACCGATTATGTGGATTATTATCTTCTTCACATGCTCAACGATGCCGCAAGCTTTAAGAGACTTTGCGAACTTGGCATAAGAGAGTGGATTGCGGATAAGAAGGCTAAGGGCATAATTAGAAACATCGGTTTTTCCTTCCACGGAAGCTCCATTAAGTTTATTGAGCTTATAGATGCCTATGACTGGGATTTTGCCCAGGTTCAGTTTAACTATCTGGATGAGCATTCACAGGCCGGAATAGAGGGCATTAAGCACGCCAACGAAAAGGATATCCCCATTATTATTATGGAGCCTTTAAGAGGCGGAAGACTGGTTAATAACCTCCCGGCCAAGGCAATGGAGGCCTTTGAGAAGGCTGACGTAAAGAGAAGCCCTGCAGATTGGGGTCTCAGATGGGTTTGGAATCATCCTGAAGTAAACGTTGTGCTTTCCGGAATGAACGATATAGCCCAGGTTGAAGAAAACGTACGGATCGCATCGGAAGCAACGGCCGGATCCCTTACCGAGTCCGATATGGCAATGTATAAGACTGTTCTTGATGCCATAAACGAAAGCGTCAAAGTGGGATGTACCGGTTGCGGTTACTGCCAGCCCTGCCCTCAGGGAGTGGACATTCCCGGATGCTTTGCGGCGTATAACCATTCATTTACAGATAAATATTTCGTGGCTCTTAAGGAGTACATGATGTGCACCACAATGCGCAAGAACCGCACCAACGCAGGAAGATGCATCGAGTGCGGCAAGTGTGAGCAGCATTGCCCTCAGGGAATCAAGATACGCGAGGAACTTAAGAAGGTTCAGAAACGTATGGAGACACCAATCTACAAGATTGCAGCCTGGGGCGTTAAGATTCTTTTCAAGTATTAGAATAAAAACTATATCGCAATATTATTCGAAATAGTGTAATATATATACGGATTTTGAATAGTATCACGAGGAGATCAATATGAATATAGTTTGTTTGGATTTGGAGGGAGTTCTTGTACCGGAGATTTGGATTGCTTTTTCCGAGGCAAGCGGAATTCCTGAACTTAAAAGAACTACAAGGGATGAGCCTGATTACGACAAATTAATGAAGTGGCGTATCGGCATCTTAAAGGAGCATGGCTTAGGCCTTAAGGAGATTCAGGATACCATAAGAGGTATCGATCCCCTTCCCGGAGCAAAGGAGTTCCTTGATAAACTTAGAGCCAAGACTCAGGTTATCATCATAAGCGATACCTTTACTCAGTTTGCAACTCCCCTTATGGAGAAGCTTGGCTGGCCTACAATTTTCTGTAACACCTTAGAGGTTGCGGATAACGGAGAAGTAACCGGTTTTAAAATGCGATGCGAGAAGTCAAAGCTTACAACAGTCAAGGCTCTTCAGTCCATAGGTTACGACACCATCGCCAGCGGCGACAGCTACAACGACCTTGACATGATCAAGGCAGGAAAGGCAGGCTTCCTTTTCAGAACCACTGATAAGATTAAGGCTGATTTCCCTGAGTTACCTGCATTTGAAGAGTATGATGATCTTTATAATGCCATTGTAAAAGAACTTAAGTAATACATTGGGGCATGATTTCACATGTTGAAATCCTGCCCCTTGTTTGTTTATAACCTTGACAATATGTGCTTTTTCGGTAAAATGGTAATCGTGACTGTAAACGGATATACATAAACATAAGAAGGAAAAATTATGATTCAAGCTAACAATGTAACCCTCAGATTCGGTAAAAAGGCCCTTTTTGAGGATGTTAATATCAAATTTACGGAAGGAAACTGCTACGGACTTATCGGTGCCAACGGCGCAGGTAAATCTACATTCTTAAAGATCCTTTCAGGAAAGTTGGAGACCACATCCGGCGATGTTTCAATGACACCCGGACAGAGAATGTCAGTACTTGAGCAGGACCACTTCAAATATGACGCTTACCCTGTAATGGACGTAGTTATCATGGGTAATGAGAGATTGTATCAGGTAATGAAAGAGAAGGATGCAATCTACGCAAAGGAAGATTTCACAGACGAGGACGGTATCAAGGCAAGTGAACTTGAGGCTGAGTTTGCTGAGATGGACGGTTGGGAAGCAGAGAGTAATGCAGCAATGCTTTTAAACGGTCTTGGAGTTGATACAGAATTCCACTATCAGCTTATGTCCGAGCTTGACGGCAGCCTTAAGGTTAAGGTTCTCCTTGCAAAGGCACTTTTCGGTAACCCCGATATCCTGCTTCTGGATGAGCCTACCAACCACCTTGATCTGGATGCCATAGCATGGCTTGAGGAGTTCCTCATTAACTTTGAAAATACTGTAATCGTGGTTTCCCACGACAGATACTTCTTAAACAAAGTCTGCACACATACTGCGGATATTGACTACGGCAAGATTCAGCTCTATGCCGGAAACTATGACTTCTGGTATGAGTCCAGCCAGCTCCTTATTCGTCAGATGAAGGAAGCTAACCGTAAGAAGGAAGAGAAAATCAAGGAATTACAGGAGTTCATCTCCAGATTCTCCGCTAACGCTTCCAAATCCAAGCAGGCTACAGCAAGAAAGAGAGCTTTGGAGAAAATCGAGCTTGACGACATTCGTCCTTCAAGCAGAAAGTATCCTTATATTGATTTCAGACCTGACAGAGAGATCGGTAACGAGGTTCTTACAGTTGAGGGAATCAGCAAGACCATTAACGGCGAGAAGGTTCTTAACAATGTTTCCTTTATTTTAGGACACGACGATAAGGTTGCCTTTGTTGGCGGAAACGAACTTGCAAAGACCACACTCTTTAAGATTCTCATGGGCGAGATTGAGCCTGATGAAGGAACATATAAGTGGGGCGTAACCACATCACAGGCTTACTTCCCCAAGGATCCCACAGATGAGTTTGACAACGACTACACAATCGTTGATTGGCTTACAGGCTATTCACCCGTTAAGGATGTTACCTACGTAAGAGGCTTCCTCGGAAGAATGCTTTTTGCAGGTGATGACGGTGTGAAGAAGGTTAAGATTCTGTCAGGTGGTGAGAAGGTAAGATGCCTTCTTTCCAAGATGATGATTTCAGGTGCCAACTGCCTCATCCTTGATGAGCCCACCAACCACCTTGACATGGAATCCATCACAGCTCTTAACAACGGACTTATCAAGTTCCCCGGAGTTGAGCTGTTCTCATGTCATGACCACCAGTTTGTGCAGACCACTGCAAACCGTATTATGGAGATTCTTCCTGACGGTACACTGGTTGATAAGATTACAACCTACGATGAGTACCTCGAGAGCGATGAGATGGCACGTAAACGTACTGTCTACACTGCTAACCGCGAGGACGACGATAACTAACAAAATGTCGGGCAGAGACCAAATATGTTTGCCACGGGGCCGCTTGCGCTACCTCCGGGCGTAGCCCCACTAGGTTCGTGAGAAACCTCACCAAGTGGGAACGCCCTTCGAAGTACCCCGAGGGCAAAATATTTGGCCTCTGCCCTTGGTTTATTGAGGAGTCATAGTTGCTATGATAGATTTACATGTACATTCAACATATTCGGACGGAACATTTACAGTGCAGGAGCTGGTTGATTATGCCATTGAGAAGGGCTTAAAGGCCATTGCCCTGACGGACCATGATACGGTGGATGGGCTTGATGAGATTATGGAATATGCCAAGGGAAAGCCTATAGAGGTAATACCCGGAATTGAATTTTCCACGGAATATGAGGGAAAGGATATCCATATCCTTGGGTACTTCTTTGACTATACGGATGAGACATTTAAGAAGAAACTGGTTGATTTTGTTGATTCCAGAGAGTTAAGAAACGCCAAGATGTGCAAAAAGCTGGAGGAACACGGTTTACCTGTTTCTTATGAGGAGCTTACAAGTAAAAATCCCGATGCTGTTATAACCAGAGCTCATTTCGCAGCATATCTTCTAGAAAAGGGATGTGTTAAAAGCAGAGAGGAAGCTTTTGACAGATATATAGGAGACAGAGCTCCCTGTTATGTTCCAAGAGAAAAGGTAAGTCCCTTTGACGCAATAAGCCTTATTTCAGAGGCGGGGGGAATCCCGGTACTTGCACATCCTTACCAGTATAAGTATTCGGATGCCAGACTTGATAAGTTTGTGGGAGAACTTAAGGAAACCGGTCTTATCGGAATTGAAACAATTTATTCCACATACACTGCAGGCGAAATCAAATACCTGAAGATGCTTGCTTCGAAGTACGACCTTCTGATAACCGGAGGCTCAGACTTCCACGGTGCCAACAAGCCTAAGATTGACCTTGGAGTGGGCCATGGCTCACTTGAGATTCCTGATGAGATTCTTGATAACCTTAAGAAGTGCCTTGCATACTATGTCTTTTCTGATATGGACGGGACGCTTTTTGATGAAAAATGCGTTTTCTCCAATGCTTTGAAGGATTCAATCAGAAGATTTGTTGAGAGAGGCAACTTCCTTGTGCCTACCACAGGCCGACCTTATAAGGGCACAATCAATGCTTTCATTGAGAATGATATGGTTTTGCCTGATATGAAGGTTATCTGCAGCAATGGGGCATTGATCATTGATGTGGAGACAGAAACACCTGTTATTGAATTCAAAATAACCTCTGAGGAAATCAGAGAAGTTATAAAGAAAGCGGATGAACTGGGGATTTACGTTCATTCCTACGATGATGACAATATAGTCCTTAGAGAAGAGACCGAGGAGACCAGATACTACACGAGAAAGGTTCACATGCCTCTTAAGTTTGTGGATGATATAGCTGATGAGTTAAAGGACGGCGCACTGAAGCTGATGTGCATCGACCTTAACAATAAGCCGAAGCTTGAAGCCTTCAGGACCTGGATTCATGAAAATATGGGTGACAGGCTCCAGGGAATCTTTTCCAATGACAGATATATGGAAGTCCTTTCCGTCAAGGCCGGCAAGGGCAACGGAATTAAGGCTTTCTGCAAGCTTAATCATATTCCTGTCGGAAGGACCTATGCCTGCGGTGATCAGGAGAATGATATTGATATGATTAAGGCCGCCGGATGCGGTGTGGCTGTGGCAAATGCCACCGCTGAGGCCAAGGCTGCAGCGGATGTAATTACCAAAGATGATGCCAGCCACGATGCGCTGAAACCATTGTTTGATTCAATATAGGTGCAGTTTGGGGACAGGCCCCGTTTGCACATTCCACGTGCAAACGGGGCCTG
>Ga0129307_1000230_pt1 | contig 96782 bp, 80 predicted proteins | sample P1105metagenome_FD_94437 | JGI IMG/M metagenome (GOLD analysis project Ga0129307, IMG submission 94437) | Capybara group fecal microbial communities from Wisconsin, USA - P1105 metagenome | ecosystem: Host-associated > Mammals > Digestive system > Large intestine > Fecal | place: USA: Wisconsin... | reverse complement strand
CACTAAGAACATTCCGAAGAAAGTTCTCCGTTCGACTTGCATGTGTTAAGCACGCCGCCAGCGTTCGTCCTGAGCCAGGATCAAACTCTCCAAAATAGATATTTTGAAGAGCCGCTTGGCTCTCGAAAAACTAGCTTTGATTTTTTATCCTGGTTGTCATCCAGGTGACTCGATCTCATCACCGTAAAGGTGACTTGACCCGCACATCTGTCAACAATATTCAGTTCTCAGGGTTCTAACCTTATCGCTCATCGGCGACTTGATTATAATATCACGGGAGTAGGTTTTTGTCAACAAAAATCTAAAAAAATTGTCATACGTCATATGTCATAAGTCATACGCTGATGGAAGCCGGGTATCCCAGGCATTGAATCATAAGCAATTCCCAAAATTGCTTTTCAAAAGCGTATGGCCTATGGCGACTGACGTATGACGTTTTTACTTCTTCTCTACTTGTTTACTTCTTCTCTACTTGGAATTTAAAGTTGTCGATGACCGGACGACGGTCTTCTCCGCCTTCTTTCATATCTTCCGTCAGGAGAGCCTGGACGATGATGGCCATTTCCAGCCGTTTCTTCTGGATCCGACACCCGTAAGCATAGGGTTTTTCAATGGTGCCGTTGGCCAGATCCGCATTGGCATGGCAGCCGCCGCTGCAGAAGAACCGGGCCCAGCAGGTCCGGCAGTCTTCTTTTTTCATCACATGCATGTGACGGAAATACTGGACCATGTCCTTTTTCACGATGCCCGTATCCAGGGTTCCCATTTTGTATTTCTCCCGGCCCACGAACTGATGGCAGGGATAGATGTCCCCTTCGGGGGTAATGGCGAAATATTCATGGCCGGCACCGCAGCCTGCCAGCCGTTTGGCCACGCAGGGACCATTGTCCAGAGCCACGTTGAAGTGGAAGAAGTCAAAGGGTACACCGGCCCGTTTCTTTTCCAGATAGGCCCGGGCCAGTTTCTCATATTCTTTGTCCAGGGTGGGCCAGTCTTCTTCCATCAGCACCCAGGGTTCGGTGGTGCCCACCACCGGTTCCATGGAGATTTCAGACCCCACATCCAGCATGGCCAGCACATCATCACAGAAATGGGTGTTGTAATGGGTATAGGTCCCCCGCAGGTAGTAGTTCTTCCCATGGCGGGATTCGATGACTTTCCGGAAGCCCTTTACAGCTGCATCATAGGACCCTATATGACCCGGATAGGGACGCATATTGTCATGGGTCTTTTTGCTGCCGTCCAGGGACAGCACCAGCATCACCCGGTTGTCATTCAGATACTTTACGATTTCATCGGTGAGCAGGGTGCCGTTGGTGGTCAGGGTCAGTTTGATGTTCTTCCCAGTTTCTTTTTCCCGCTGACGTACATAATCCACAATGAACTTTACCACAGGCATGTTCATCAGAGGTTCCCCGCCGAACAGGTCCAGTTCCAGGTTGTGACGCTGTTTGCTTCCGGCAATGGCAAATTCAATGGCCTTCTTAGCCACTTCCTTGCTCATGAGTGCCCGATGTCCTCCGAAGTCCCCAGTGTCCGCAAAGCAGTAACCGCACCGCAGATTGCAGTCGTGGGCCACATGGAGGCACAGGGATTTCAGCACCGGTTCATCGGAAAAGGTGTCCGGCACCGGGAAGTCCGGGGAAAACAACAGCCCGGATTTCTGCAGTTCCTGGAGTTCTTCCAAAACTTCATCGATATCTTCTGCCGGATATTTGCCGGCGAAATGGGCTTTCGTCCCTTCGGCGTTGGTGCCGTCATAAAACCCCAGCAAATCATAAATCATGGCGTCGATGATGTGCACGGCGCCGCTGTTCACGTCAAGGACCACATAATTGTCGTCCAGATGCATTCTATGGATCAACTTTCTATCCGCCCTTCTTATACAAGAAAATAGCTCCCTGCGCATGCAGGGAGCTTCCGCGCATAACTGGATTATGCTTTTTCGCAAACCTGGTTGCCTACCGTGCAGGAAGTCTTGCAGGCAGACTGGCAGGATGCCGGGCATTCGCCACAGCCGCCGGTTCTCAGGGTCTTCTTCAGCATTTCTTTATTCACAGTTTTGATTCTCTTTGCCATCGTCGATTCCTCCCTATCTTCTGGTTTATAATCCATTGTATCTGTTTTTCTAAAAGAACGCAAGCCTTTCAACCGTTCCTATCTTTCTTACAGATGGAGTTTGGTCCGGATCACATAGTATTGATGGATGACCCAATCGGAATCGATACCGGTCTGATCGATGTAGCTTTGGATCTGGGCCCGCTTCAGATCATACTGGAAGCAGCCCAGGTTCTCCGGTTTATTCTGGAACACATTGACCCGGCGCAGCCGCATGAGATCTGTTTTATCCGTATTCACACCTACACGGCCGTCCACTCCGGCAATATAGCCGGCTTTTTTCACCTGGGCCGCAATGGCATCGCTGGCAGAGCCGTTGGGATAGGAGAAGGTAAGGCCTTCCGGCGGATTATAGATTCCCCGCATATGCTGCATGGAACTGGTCAGTTCATATTCCACCTGTTCCGGTGTCATGCTTTCGAGAGGTTTGTGGTTGAAGGTATGGGATCCCAGAGCCCAGCCGTATTTCAACAGTTCATGCTCCTGATGCCAATCCAGATAGCCCGGCCATCCCTCGTATTTCACAGCCATGTACATATTACCCACAAAGCCGTATTTTTTCAGGATGGGAGCCGCATAGGTCAGGTTGTCCAGATATCCGTCATCAAAGATCAGTACACATTCCTTGTGGAATTTACGGCCTTCTTTCCGCCCTTTCACATACTCCGCCAGGGTAATGGTCTTCCACCCTTCCTGTTTCAGGTATTTCATCTGCAAATCGAACTGTTCCGGCGGCATAGTATACGGATCGTCATGACCCGGCTCTACCCTGTGATACGCAAAGATGGGCACGGTCTCTTCACAGAACCGCGGGAAATCCTGCTTCACATATTCATATCCCCCATAAGCAAATCCACACAATGCCGCCACAATCGCCAAAAAAATGATCAGTTTTTTCATTGCTCCCCATCCTTCAATTTTTCTGCTAACTGTTCTAGCTTCTTCAGCCGGTGATTGAACCCGGATTTTCCTACACTGTCTTCTGTCAGAGCGGCCAGTTCCCCCACGGACAGATCCTGATGATCCCTGCGGAGCCGGGCCGCTTCCTGCAGGGATTCCGGGAGAGTGGCCAGCCCTACCGTTTCTTCGATGACCCGGATTGCGTTCAGTTGCCGGACAGCCGTCTGCACCACTTTGTTCAGATTGGCCGTCTCACAGTTCACCTGCCGGTTCACCTTGTTGCGCATGTCCTTTAGGACCCGGATATTTTCAAACTCCAGATAAGAATGAGGAGCCCCGATCAAGGACAGGAAAGAAGCAATGGCATTGCCTTCTTTCAAATACACGATATAGGAATTCTTCCGGTCCACGATCCGAGCCGGCAGACTGAATCCTTTCATGATTTTCTGGATGAACTGGCCCATATCCAGGCTGTCACAGATCAGTTCCAGATGATAATCACTGATGGGCTTGTTCACAGATCCCCCAGCCAGGAATACACCCCGGAGGAAAGCCCTGCGTTCCCCCTCTTTTTTCAGCAGGACATTCCCTCCTTCCTCCAAAGGAGAAAGCAGATGGAGCCGGCTCAGCGCGGCTCGGGCTTCATCGGAGGGAAGCACATGGACCTGATACCGGTTGTTCTTTTTCAGTCTCCGGCTCCGGGTCACGATGACTTCCGTCTGCACAGGGAAATTGTTTTTCAAGAGCCGCAGCACCCGCCGGGCCAAAGCCGCATTTTCCGTGGTGAAATGGATCCCCACTTTCCGCCCGCTGAGGGAAACAGAGCCGCTGATCCGCAGCAGTCCAAACAGTTCAGCTTGCTCACAATTGTGCTCTTCGCCTTCTGACCGCGCAATTTCGTTTTTTACATCATGGGAAAAAGACATGGGTCAGGACTCCTTTTTGGCGTGTTTCCGCAATTCCTGCATGGTCTGACGGGCAAAGAAATAATCAAAGAAACGGATGCCCTTGCCAAACAGCTTTAACCGATAAATCAGGGCGATGATAGTCTTGGCCAGCTTCAGCGGATTATGCCGGACTAGGTCGCTGTTGTTCAGCAACTTGGCCGGTACACAGTCGATCCCCAGTTTCTCGATTTTCTCCACATCCGGAGAAACAGGCATGGCGCCTTCCTTCTCATATTTTGCCAGGATATCGGGAGAAGCTTTCTGCTCATTGACCACAACATAGTCCAGGCACTGGCAACCCATGTGCCGGATCAGGGCTTGGACATGTTCATAAGCTCCATAGCCATCGGTTTCTCCAGGCTGGGTCATCACATTGCACACGTAGATTTTGACAGCTTTGGACTGGATCACCGCATCCCGGATCCCGGGCACGATCAAACTGGCCAGGACACTGGTATACAGGCTGCCCGGCCCCAGGATGATGGCATCAGCTTTCAGGATGGCATCCACCGCCCGCTGGGACGCCCGGGGATTTTCCGGTTCCGTCATCAGCCGGAGGATCTTATGAGGCGAAGCAGTGATGGAGCTTTCTCCCACCACCGTACTTCCATCATCCATTTGGGCCTTCAGCTGGATATTGTCCGTCGTATTGGGCCACACATGGCCCCGCACCTTCAGGATCTCGCAGGTAGCGGCAATGCCTTTTTCCATATCCCCGCCCTCCACATCGCTCATAGCGGCGATAAAAAGATTCCCCAGGTTATGGCCGCTGAGAGCGCTGCTTTTGAACCGGTACTGCATGACTTTTTCCATCAGCGGTTCTGTATCGGACAAGGCTACCAGGCAGTTCCGCATATCTCCCGGTGGCAAGATGCCCAGTTCCTTCCGCAGTCGGCCGGAGGATCCTCCATCATCAGCCGTAGTCACCACAGCCGTACAGTTGTTGGTGATCAGCTTGATTCCTCGGAGCAGGACGGAAAGGCCCGTCCCACCGCCGATGACCACCACGCTGGGGCCTTTATCCAGTTTCTGCTGGGTAAAGATCAGTTCCCGGAGCGATTCCTTCTCTCCCGGCATCACTGCATTGATGATGGTCTTCACCACATGAGTGGCCCCCAGGAGCATGCAGAGGATTCCCAGGACCACGCTGAAGGCTCCCAGCCCAGTGATGGTGGACCGGTAGTACTCCCCTCCCACAGAATTGATGAACTGCAGTACCAAGGCTTCCAAAAGACCCACAAACTGATAGTTGAAGATTAAAGTGACGCCCACGCAAGCCAGAACTGCACCGAAAGCAAAAAGGAACAGCCATCGTTTCAAGTTCAGCCCCGGGTACAACCACTTAATCCATTTCATACGCATTCACCTATTTCTTTATCAAGTCGCGATGGATGACCTGCACCCCATAGCCGCATCTTTCAATGAAGCTGCCCAGCTGGTTGGCGATGAACACGCTCCGGTGCCGTCCGCCAGTACAGCCTACGCCGATCATCAGCTGACTCTTGCCTTCCTGGACGTACTGGGGCAGAAGGAACTGGATCAGCGTGAACAGCTTCTCTTCAAATTCCCCAGTCACCGGCTTATTCTGGATATAATCCTTTACCGGCTGGTCATTGCCGCATAGATTCTTCAGCTCCGGGATATAGAACGGATTGGGCAGGAAGCGCACGTCGAAGACCATATCACAGTCCAGGGGAAGCCCATATTTAAAGCCGAAAGACTGGACTACGATGTTCATGGGAGGCAGTTCTCCCCCCTTGCCAAAGAGCTGGATGATTTTCCGGCGCAGTTCCTTGGTCGTCGTTTTGGAGGTATCGATGATGGTGGTGGCCCGTTTCCTGATTTGGCTGAGGATTTCCCGTTCCCGGGCGATATCTGCACTGAGGCCATTATGCCCCGCCAGGGGATGGCGGCGCCGGGTCTCTTTGTAACGCCGGATCAATGTCCCGTCATCCGCATCCAGGAAAACCAGCTCATAGGGCATACTGCCCTGGTTCAGCTGATCCAATACTTGATTCAGATCCTTGAAGAATTTGCCGCCCCGGATATCCACCACCAGGGCAAGCTGCGCTCCTCCATTTTTGTTCTGGAGACACAGTTCGATGAATTTCGGGATAAATGTCGGGGGAAGATTGTCCACGCAAAAATAGCCCAGATCTTCCAGCGTCCGCATTACCTGCGTCTTCCCCGCGCCGGACATCCCTGTGATGAGTAAGGTTCTCGCCATTGGCCTTCCACCCCCTAAAAGTTTAGAACAGTTGTATTATACAATGGGAAAAAAGTCTCTGTAAAGGCATGTACCGCTTCTTTACTTTGGGACTTCGATCTGCTGGGTCATGATTGTCCGTATGATCCGGGCCACACCATTCCTGGTATTGGGAGCGGTGACTACCCTGGCAGCCCGGCACACGGCTTCGTTGGCATTCCCCATGGCCACCCCCATCCCGGCATGGGCGATCATGTCCAGGTCATTGTCCGAATCTCCCACACAGAGGATTTCTTCTTCCCGGATCCCCTCCCGAGCTGCCAGAGCCTGGAGCGCATGCCATTTGTTGGTAGCAGGCGCTGTGATTTCCAAGAACCCTTTGGAGGAACTGACGATCTTGATTTTCCCGGCATACCGCCGTTCCAATTCACCACGGAGGCTCTCGACCTGATCCGTGATGGCCAGCAGCTTATGGGGTGCCTGAGGCAGGGCATGGATCGCTTCCGTCTGGACTTCATAGGGGACTCTGGCAAAATGAGCATAGAAACGGACCTCTTCACAATCCCGAGGAGCCCACAGCCGATCCTCCACATAGGCCTGGATGTAGATGCCCCGTTCCAGACAGTCATCCAGCAAAGGCTGGGCTGTTTCCAGCGGAAGGGGCCAATTCCCAAGGACGTCTCCGCTGAGAGGATCTTTCACAAAAGCTCCGTTGTAGACCACAAGGGGATGGTTCAAACCCAGTTCCTGGGCATAGGGCAGGGCGGAACGGTACATCCGTCCCGTAGCCAAAGTCACATAATACCCGGCCGCCGCTGCTTCCCGCACAGCCGCTGCATCTTCCGGTGCGATATTCTTTTCCTGGTCCAGCAGGGTGCCATCCAGGTCCATGGCAATCATTTTCAACGGCATACGTTTCCTCCTATTTCCTGCTAACAAAAAAAGGCTGCCGCTTTCGTGCGACAGCCCCTTCTTTTTTTAGGCTTCTTCAGAGAACTGATCCTTGCCTACGCCACAGATGGGGCAAACCCAGTCTTCCGGCAGATCTTCGAATTTGGTGCCAGGAGCAATGTTATGTTCCGGATCACCGGCAGCTTCATCATACACATAACCGCAAACTTCACATACATATTTTTTCATTGTTTTATCCCCCTACGGTTTATTAGTAATTTCGCCCTCGATTATACCAAAGGTTCCCTATGATAGCAATAGGTTTCAAAGAATTTTTTAATAAAAATTATTGGATAAGAATATTTTATTTTTTCTTATCTGGATTTCCTGTGCCAGTCTCCAGCATTTCCGTTTTCTGGAGTACATTGCCTTGCAAAAACCCGTGGACCCGTTCAGCCACCACCCGGTTCATACTCTCCACGGCGGCCAGGTCCTCCACCGAGGCCTGCCGCATGGCGTCCAAGGAACCAAACCGTTTCCACAGGGCTGCCCGGCGTTTGGGGCCCATCCCTTCCAGATGGTCCAGCACGGAAACCAGGTTCCGCCGGGCCAGCCGTTTCCGATGATAGGTGATGGCAAATCGATGGGCCTCATCCCGGATATGCTGGATCAAATGGAGAGCCGGAGACATCTTGTCCAGCAGGATGCTGGTATGAGCCCCTTCCTTGAAGATCTCCTCTTCCCGCTTGGCCAGTCCGATCACCGGCACTTCGCTGCTGCTGATGCCCAGGCCCCGGATCACTTCACAGGCCGAACTGAGCTGCCCTTTCCCCCCATCGATGATGATCAGGCTGGGGAGATCCTCCAGATCCCGATACCGGCGGTAGACCACTTCCTGCATGGATTTGAAGTCATCGGGCTTGCCTTCGGTAGACCGGAGCTTGTACCGTCGATAGTCTTTCTTGCTGGGGCCTCCATCCCTGAATACTACCATGGAGGCCACGGTTTCCCGTCCTTGGTTATGGGAAATGTCGAAACAATCCATCCGTTCCAAGGGCTTTGTAAGGCCCAGCGCCTTCTGCAGCTGTTCCGCCGCATCCAACCCAGTCTGTCCAGAAGCCTGCCCCCGGCGCAGCCGCTCTTCCAGATTCTTTTTGGCATTGTTCATGGCCATGAGCACCAGATCATGCTTCAGTCCTCTTTGAGGGACCAGCAGCTCCACGTTTTTCTCATTCAGGGTGCTGAGCCATTGGGAAAGCAGGGTCCGATCACTGTCTGCCAGCCCTTCGCTGACCAAGATTTCCCGGGGAGGCCGATGGTTCTCATGGTAGTACTGCTTCAGGAAATCGGCCAGCACTTCTCCTCCCGGCTCCCCGATCTCCTGGTCCAGGAAGAAGCTGTCCCGGCCCAGGATCTTCCCGCTGCGGATGAAGAACACCTGGATGCAGACTCCGCTGTCGTCCATGGCCAGCCCCACTACATCCCGGTCACCGCTTTCCGTAGTGGCTTTCTGCTTCTCCGCCAGTTTTCGGACGCTCAGGAGGGAGTCCCGGTACCGGGCTGCTGCTTCGAATTCCAAATTATCAGAAGCCTGCTGCATCTTGGCGGTCAGTTCTTTTTCCAGTTGGGCCACTTTCCCGTCCAGGAGCAGCAGAACAGAATCAACCATCTGCCGGTATTCGCTGATGGGCACCTTCCCTGTACAGGGGGCCAGGCACCGGTGGAGATGGTACTGAAGGCAAGGTCTCTTGGCGTTCAGGTTCCGGCAGTGGCGCAGAGGGAACATGGTCCGGATCAGCTTCATGGTATCCCGGAGGGCCCCTGCATCAGCAAAAGGTCCGTAATACCGGGCCCCGTCCTTGAGCACCCGCCGGGTGAGCACCATCCGAGGATAGGCTTCTCCTACGGTGATCTTCAGATACGGATAAGTCTTGTCATCCTTCAGGTCGATATTGTACCGTGGCCGGTATTTCTTGATCAGATTGCATTCCAAGATCAGGGCTTCCATCTCACTGGCGGTGACAATGGTCTCGATGGAAGCCACATGGGCGTTGATGGCCCGGACTTTGGGGGATACCTGACTGGCTGGACGGAAATAGCTGCGCACACGGTTCTTCAGGATCACAGCCTTCCCCACATAGATCACTTTGCCGGTGGCATCATGCATGATATAGACTCCCGGCGCATTGGGCAGCACCGCTAAGGTCTCTTTGATGGCCTCGTTCATACCAGGACCTTCTTTACGTACTGTCCGGTATAGGATTCCGGCACCTGTGCCACCTGTTCCGGAGTCCCGGTGGCGATCACCGTGCCGCCCCGGTCGCCCCCTTCCGGCCCCAGATCGATGAGCCAGTCGGCGCTCTTGATCACATCCAGGTTGTGCTCGATGACCACCACTGTACTGCCTGCATCCACAAGCCGCTGGAGCACTTCCAGCAATTTGTGTACATCGGCCATGTGGAGACCAGTGGTAGGTTCATCCAGGATATAGAGGGTCTTGCCCGCATTCACCTTGGCCAGTTCCGTGGCCAGCTTCACCCGCTGGGCTTCTCCCCCAGACAGGGTCGTAGCCGCCTGGCCCAGTCGGATGTAGCCCAATCCCACATCTTCCAACACTTGGAGTTTCCGGAGGATCCGCTGCTGGTTGCTGAAATATTGGCAGGCTTCGCTGACGGTCATATCCAGGACCTCCGCGATGTTCTTCCCCTTGTACCGGACTTCCAGGGTATCCCGGTTGTAGCGGGTGCCTTTGCATACTTCGCAGGGCACGTACACATCCGGCAGGAAGTTCATCTCGATTTTCAGCATCCCGTCCCCATGGCAGGCCTCGCAGCGGCCGCCCTTTACATTGAAGCTGAACCGTCCCGGCTTATAGCCCCGGAGCTTGGCATCGTTGGTGGTACTGAATAAAGTCCGGATCAAATCAAAGGTGCCCGTATAAGTGGCCGGGTTGGACCGTGGGGTCCGTCCGATCGGGCTCTGATCGATGTTGATGACCTTATCGATATGCTGGATCCCCGTGATCCGATCATGAGCCAAAGGCCGCTCCCGGGCCCCCATGAGTTTCTTGGCCAAGGCTTTGTACAGGATGTCGTTGATCAGGGTACTCTTCCCGCTGCCGCTGACCCCAGTGATCACTGTCAGAGTCCCCAGAGGGATGGATACGTCGATATTTTTCAGGTTATTGGCCCGGGCTCCCTTGATAGTAAGCTTCTTGCCTGTTCCCTTCCGCCGGACAGCGGGCACCGGGATCTTTTTCCGACCGCTGAGGTATTGGCCGGTAATGGAGCCCGTCACCTGGCTGATTTCTTCCGCCGTACCCTGAGCCACCACATAGCCGCCATTTTCCCCGGCCCCCGGTCCGATGTCGATGATCTGGTCTGCGGCCCGCATGGTATCTTCATCATGTTCCACCACAATCAGGGTATTCCCCATATCCCGGAGATTCTTCAGGGTTTCCAGCAGCTTGTCGTTGTCCCGCTGATGGAGCCCGATACTAGGTTCATCCAAGATATACAGCACCCCTACCAGGCCGGACCCGATTTGGGTGGCCAGCCGGATCCGCTGGGCTTCCCCGCCGGAGAGGGTGGCTGCCGCCCGGTCCAGTGTCAGGTAGTCCAGTCCCACATTGTTCAGGAAACTGAGCCGGGCCCGGATTTCCTTCAAGATCTGTTTGGCGATGAAGGCATCCCGTTCCGACAGCTGCAGCCCGTTGAAGAAGGCCAGACATTCCCGTACCGGCATCTGACAGACTTGCTGGATATTCTTTCCGTCTACCGTGATCCCCAGGACTTCCGGGCGGAGCCGGGCCCCATGGCAAGTGGAGCACTCGATGGCCGTCATAAAAGATTCGTAATCCAGCCGCTGGCTTTCGCTCATAGCCTCTTTCAGACGCCGTTTCAGCACTGGGATGATCCCTTCGAAAGGCGTATTGTGGTCGTTGATCTCTCCCATAAGGTTCTGGTAGGAGAACGTGAAGATCTCATCGGGGATCCCTTCCAGCAGTTCCTGCTGGAATTTCTTGGGCAGATCCTTCCAGCAGTTCTGGAGGGAGAACCCCCGGCTCTTCAGCACTGCCGCCAGCTGGCAGAGGAAATAGGACTTCACATTGGCACTGACTGCCGCAATGGCTCCCTGGTCAAAGGGCTTTGTCTTGTCCGGGATGATCAGATCCGGATCGAATTCCATATGCTGTCCCAGGCCCATGCAGTCCGGACAGGCTCCATAGGGTGCGTTGAAGGAAAACAGCCGGGGTTCGATTTCCGGCAGGCTGATACCGCATTCCGCACAGGCGAACTTCTCGCTGTACACATGGGTCTCTCCGCCGATCTCTTCGATGGCTACGGTGCCTTCCCCCAGCTTCAGGGCGGTCTCCAGTGAATCCGTCAGCCGGCTCCCTAGGCTGGGACGGGCCACCAGCCGGTCCACCACTACGGAGATATTGTGTTTCTTCTTCTTGTCCAACTGGATTTCCTCATCCAAGGTAAAGATCTGGTCGTCTACCTTCACCCGGACATAGCCAGCCCGGCGGACGCTTTCCAGGATATTTTTGTGTTCTCCCTTCCGGCCCCAGACCACAGGCGCCAGGATCATGAATTTCGTCCCTTCCGGCAGTTCCAGCACTTTGTCGGCAATCTGCTGGGGGGACTGGCGCTCGATGACCTTCCCGCACTTGGGACAGTGGGGGATCCCGATCCGGGCAAAGAGCAAACGGAGATAGTCATAGATCTCCGTCACGGTCCCTACTGTGGACCTGGGATTCCGGCTAGTGGTCTTCTGGTCGATGGAAATGGCCGGAGAAAGACCGCCGATATAGTCCACATCCGGCTTGTCCATCTGTCCCAGGAACTGCCGGGCATAGGCGGACAAGCTTTCCACGTACCGGCGCTGTCCTTCCGCATAGATTGTATCGAAAGCCAGAGAGGATTTCCCGCTACCGGACAGACCGGTGATCACCACCAGTTTATTCCGGGGGATCTTCAAGGATATATTTTTCAGGTTGTGCTGCCGCGCTCCCTGGATTACAATGGCATCTTCATTCATGAGCTTTCCGCTGCTCTCCTTTCAGCAATATCAGCTGGTCCCGGTATTCCGCTGCCAGCTCGAAGTCCAGCTGTTTGGCTGCTTCTTTCATTTTCTTTTCCATGGACCGGATCTGTTTCTCCAACTCCCTGGGCTTCAGTTTTTTCACGGTTTTGGCCGTATACCCTTTGGTAGAAGTATCTTCTTCCTCTACTTTGGTCAGTTTGATCAATTCCACTACTTTCTTTTGGATGGTCTTGGGCACAATGCCATGGGCCTGGTTAAAGGATTCCTGTTTTTTCCGGCGTCGATTGGTTTCGCTGATGGCCCGTTCCATGGATCCCGTGATGGAATCTGCATACATGATCACCCGGCCGTGGGCATTCCGGGCTGCCCGGCCGATGGTCTGGATCATAGCCGTATCACTGCGGAGGAATCCTTCCTTATCCGCATCCAGGATGGCTACCAGGCTCACTTCCGGCATGTCCAGCCCTTCCCGGAGCAGATTGATGCCCACCAGCACATCGAATTTCCCAGCCCGTAGGTCATGGATGATTTCCGCCCGTTCAATGGTAGCGATATCCGAATGGAGATAGCGGACCCGGATTCCAGCCGTAGTCAAGTATTCCGTCAGATCCTCTGCCATCTTCTTGGTCAGAGTGGTCACCAGTACCCGTTCCTTCTGGCCGGTGACCTTGTGGATCTCTCCCAGCAAGTCATCGATCTGCCCCTTGATAGGCCGCACTTCGATCTGGGGATCCAGGAGTCCGGTAGGCCGGATGATCTGTTCCACCACCTGGTCAGTGGTTTCCATTTCATAGGGTCCGGGGGTGGCGGATACGTAGATGATCTGTCCCCTCTGGGCCTGGAATTCATCAAAGGTCAAGGGCCGGTTATCGATGGCTGAGGGCAGCCGGAACCCATATTTCACCAGCTGTTCTTTCCGGGCCCGGTCTCCGGCATACATAGCCCGGAGCTGAGGCAGGGTCACATGGCTTTCGTCGATCACCGTGAGGAAATCCTTGGGGAAATAGTTCACCAGGGTAAAAGGCGGTTCCCCGGGTTTCCGTCCCGTCAGATGGCGGGAATAGTTCTCGATGCCGCTGCAGTAACCCAGTTCCTGCATCATCTCCAGGTCATAATTGGTCCGCTGTTCCAGCCGCTGGGCCTCCAGGAGCTTATTTTCCCCCTTCAGTACCTTCAGCCGTTCGTTCAGTTCCCGGCGGATATCTTTCCGGGCCCGTTCCAGGTTTTCGTCACTGGTCACATAATGGCTGGCGGGGAAAATGGCCACATGGGTCCGTTTGTCCACCACCTGGCCGGTGAGCACATCGATTTCCTCCAAGCTGTCCACCTCATCCCCGAACAGTTCGATGCGGATGGCTTTTTCCCCATAGCTGGCGGGAACCACTTCGATCACATCTCCCCGGACCCGGAACTTGCCGCGCTCCAGGGATAGGTCGTTCCGTTCGTAGCGGATCTTCACCAGTTTTTCCAGGATGGCATCCCGTTCCACCGTCTGGCCGATGCGCAGGGACAGGACACTGTCGTAATAGTCCTTGGGCCCGCCCAGGCCATAGATGCAGGATACGGATGCCACCACGATCACATCCCGCCGTTCCATCAGGGCAGAGGTGGCCGAGTGCCGCAGTTTGTCGATTTCATCGTTCATAGAGGAGTCTTTTTCGATATAGGTATCGGTAGCCGGGATATAGGCTTCCGGCTGATAGTAATCATAATAGGAAACAAAGTATTCCACCGCATTGTTGGGGAAGAATTCCTTGAATTCGCTGCACAGCTGGGCTGCCAAAGTCTTATTATGGGCAATGACCAGGGTGGGCTTCTGGACCTTCTGGATCACCTGGGCAATGGTATAAGTTTTCCCCGTCCCCGTAGCTCCCAGCAGCACCTGGGTGTGGAGTCCCTCCTCCACCCCTCTGACCAGGGCATCGATGGCTTCCGGCTGGTCTCCCGCCGGAGCAAAAGGAGCATGGATTTCAAAAGGCATAATGGTTTCTCCTTCTTCTTTCAGAATCTCTTTCATTATATCATACGGAAAAAGTGCTGACTGATGAGTCAAAGCTCTTTCTTTTGGTCATACAGATAGTGTATAATAAAATGATTCTGTTATAAGGAGGAAACCATGCATTTTTCGTTGAAATCGGTCCTGGCAGGCGGACTGCTGCTGTTTTCCCTTATGGGAAATACGGAAGCTTCTCCCAAGATCCTGTATGTCCCTCTGGACAACCGGCCCGTCTGTCTAGAATATACGGTAGATACGGCCAAAGCTGCCGGCTATCCCCTGACCGTCCCCCCAGAAAAAGATCTTTCCAACCACCGGGACCAGGGAAACAACGAAGCCCTGTGGACCTGGCTGGAAAAAGAAGCCCCTCATGCAGAGGCTGCGGTTATCGCTACGGACAGCCTGAACTACGGCGGCTTGGTGGCATCCCGGAAACATCATCATCTGGAAAAATACCTGAAAGGCAAGATCCAGCGGATGGAAAAACTGAAAAAAGACAATCCAGGGCTGAAGATCTATGCCTTCAGCACCATCATGCGGACGCCCCAACAGAGCATCGGAAAGGTAGAGCCGGGCTATTACCAGGAATACGGCCCCAAGATTTTCCGGCTTTCCCAGCTCCAGGACAAAGAAGACCAGGACGGCTCCCTGACTTATCCGGAGATCCAGGAACGGCAGACACTGCTGGCCCAGATTCCCAATTCCGTAATGCAGGACTGGCGGACCCGCCGGCTGATGAACTTCCAGACCAATAAACGGCTGATTCGGCTATGCCAGAATGGCATCTTCCATTACTTCGCCCTGGGCAAAGATGATGACGCTCCCCTGTCCCAGACCCATATGGAAGCCCGGCACCTGAAATACGTAGGAAATGGGATCACCGAAAACCGCTTCCAGATCCTGCCTGGGGTGGACCAAGTGGGGCTTTTGCTGGTGACCCGGGCCATCAACGAAATCCGTGGGGAAAAGCCTAAAGTCTATCCCTTATTCGCTCCTGGCGCCGGCGGGGATACGGTTCCGCTGTATTCAGATGAACGAGCGGAAGATTCCGTCCGGAACCAGATCCTGGCCAGCGGCGGAGTGGAGACCGGCCATCTGAAAAAAGCGGACCTGGTCCTGGCAGTGAATACACCGGAAGACGGGGTCTGCCTGGATTCCACGGCTAATGACAACGCCCCGTACGCTAGCCGGACCAACCGGGCCTTTGCCGCCGAACTGGCAGAACTGGAAACCCAAAAGCCAGTGGCCCTGGCAGATATTTCCTATGCCAACGGGGCGGACAACGGCTTCATGCTGGCCATGACTGACGCCAAAGCCCTGTTGGGACTCACCGCCTATTCCGGCTGGAACACCGCGGATAACAGCATCGGCTATGCCCTGAGCCAGGGGATCCTGGGCAAGCGCTTCAAACCGGAAGAACGGGAGCGGCTGCTGAAGACCCGGCTCCTGGACGATTGGATCTACCAGGCCAATGTCCGGTACCGGATCAGCCTGGGCATCGATCAGCATGATTTCAAGCTGAAATATGATCTGGGCAAATACTACAACCGGATCCTCAGTGGCACCAGCCGGCTGCTCCATCAATATGTGGAAGAGGAGCCCACCCTGAAAGGCACCTCCTATACCGTAGAATTTCCCTGGAACCGGATGTTCGAGGTGGATGTAAGGGTAAAATGAGGCCAGGCTGACGCCTGGCCGGTCACTGGTCTCTAGCCAAGGGAAGCCGGCTTGCGCCGGTCTTGAACAAATTTTAACTATGTATTTACAGGAGGATTTTTATGGCCAAGAACAGCTCTTTCGACATCGTTTCTCAACTTGACATGCAGGAACTAGACAATGCACTGAACCAGACCCGGAAGGAAATCGAACAGCGGTACGACTTCCGGGGTTCCAACGCCACTATCGAACTCTCCGATGGGGATCTGAAACTGGCTGCGGAAGATGAATACAAACTAGGTGCCATCCTGGATATCCTGCGGCAGCGGATGGCCAAACGGGGCCTGTCCCTCCGTGCCTTGGAACCGGGTAAAGTGGAACCGGCAGCCAAAGGGACCGTCCGGCAGATTGTCAAGCTGAAACAGGGCATCGACAAGGAAACCGCTAAAAAGGTCATCGCTGCCATCAAAGCAGCCAAGATCAAGGTGACCACCCAGCAGCAGGACGATCAGATCCGGGTCTCCGGCCCAAAAAAAGATGATCTCCAGGCTGTGATCCAGCTGGTACGGGGACAGGATTTCGGAATCGATATGCAGTTCATCAATATGAGATAAGAAAAACAGGGAAGATTGAAGCAAAGCTTCAATCTTCCCTGTTCTTTTTTCTCCGTTCCATAGGGTGGACCAGCTGCCAGCGGAAGCGGATGGCGAAAAAGCGGAGGGCGATGACCATGAAAGCCCCCAGCCAGGGTGCCAAATCCTGGCTTTCGTAATGCCAGCACAGGCACATGACGAAGCTCCCTGCCAAAGAAGCGGTGGCATAGACATCCGTATTCAATACACTGGGCATTCGCTGGGCCATCAGGTCCCGGAGCACGCCACCCCCTACTGCCGTCAGGAGTCCCAGCATAATGGGATAGACAAAGGTATGAGGCTTGCCCTGGGCCAGTCCGGTCAGGGTCCCGGTCACTGTAAAAGAAGCCAGCCCCACAGTATCAGCAGCGATATAGAAAAAAGTCAGGATCCGCCGTTTCCTGCCGGCGATCCGGTAGGAAACGAACAGCCAAGACAGGGAAAGAGCCGTCAGCACCGCCAACAGCAGATTCCCGGGGTTTTCCAGTGCCATAGGCGGCGTATAGCCTGCCAGCACGTCCCGGATCATACCGCCTCCTACCGCAGTCAAAACGGCCAATACGGTGATCCCGAACACATCCATATTCTTCACCATGCCCACGATAGCCCCTGAAATGGCAAAGGACACTGTTCCTGCGATCTCAAAAAGATTCCATAATTGCAGCATAGACTTCCCCCTACCCCAAAACACGCAGCAGTTCTTCTCCGCTGGTCTCTCCAGCCAGGACTTTCTCTCGCCCTGCTTCCCACAGCGGCTGGAATCCTTCCTGCCTGGCCAGCCGCTCCAGTGTCCCTTCCTGTTCCTCTCGCAGGATAGCCCGCCGGAGAGGTTCTGTCAAAACAAGGATCTCCTGGAGTGGGATCCGCCCTGCATAGCCGGTCTGGCTGCAATGAGGACAGCCCTGGGCCCGATACAAAGTCCGAGGCTCCGTCAGCTGCAGGTATTTCCACTCCCAATCCTCTTTGGTTACAGTATACGCCTTTTTACAGTTGGGGCAAAGTCTCCTGACCAACTGTTGTCCAGCCACCCCTTCCAGAGCCGCCGCTGCCAGATAAGGTTCTACCCCCATATCCAGGATCCTCGTCACAGCCCCTGCCGCTGTATTGGTATGGAGGGTGCTGAACACCCGATGGCCCGTCAGCGCCGCCTGGATGCTCATGGCAGCGGTTTCCCCATCCCGGATTTCTCCCACCATGATACAGTCAGGATCCTGCCGCAGGATACTCCGGAGACAGCGGGCAAAAGTCAGCCCGATCTTCGGTTGGACGGAAACCTGCCGGATTCCTGCAAGCTGGTATTCCACAGGATCCTCCACGGTGATGATATTCTGTTTTTCCCGGTCCAAAGAGGCCAAGATCCCATACAAGGTCGTAGACTTCCCGCTGCCGGTAGGACCGGTCACCAGGAAAAGGCCATGGGGCCGACGCAGGCAGCGGTGGAGTTTCTCCAGATTTTTCACCGTGAACCCCAACTGTTCCAGGTCCAGTTGGACAGCTTCCTGATCCAGCAGCCGCAGCACCAGGTTTTCGCCAAACAAGGTAGGCAGAGACGATACACGCACATCCACTTGATGTCCCTGCCATTGCCCTTGGAACCTTCCATCCTGGGGCAGCCGTTTTTCTCCGATATCCATGCCGGAAAGGATCTTGAACCGGGAAATCAGCGGATCCTGGAGATTTTTGGGTACTTGGCAGAGAGGATGGAGTACCCCATCCACCCGGCAGCGGATCTGCAACCTTTGTTTTTCTGGTTCCAGATGGATATCGCTGGCGCCTCGGACCAGCGCCTGATCCAGGATCTGTTGGGCCGTCTGGATAGCAGGGGACTGCGCCGCTGCGCTGCTCCCCCCTTGGAAAGGACTGTTCCACTGGAAATGATCCTGCGTATGGAGTTCCTGCTGCTTATAATCTGCCATGTCTTTTCTGCTCCCTTCCGATTTTTCCCGTTTATGTCTCTTTTTTTGCACTTAATGGCGAAGGGGTAGGAAACCCAGGAGAAATTGCCTATAATGGGACGAGGAACACAAATCAACTGCAAGGAGGTCCATCCATGTTCTCAGTCTCATTGCCAAAAAATCTACCACTCTCTTTTCCACTCCGGATCCTATTCTTGGTCCTCGGCACCTGCACGGGAGCCATTCTGTACCATTTCCGTGCTCCCACCCTTCCCACTTTTCCTCCTGTCCCAGAAGAGGGAGCCATGCCATCTTCTCTGCCAGTCAAAAATACCCTAAAGAAAAGCAGGCCTCCCCGCAGAGATCCCTTCCGTCCCCTGGATCATCCACCGTCTCTCCAGCCTGTACTGCCGAAGGCAGCCCCATCTCCGGTTCCTACGGACCTTGCTCAGCCGCCGGCCTCTGCCAGCTCCTCCACTTCTTTCCGTCTTTTGGGCATTCTCTCCGTCAATGGGAACCGCAAAGCCCTGGTATCTACGCCAACCGGCACCTGCCTCCTGGCTCCCGGCGAAGAGCTGCCTGGCAAAGGGATCATCACAGAACTCCAGGAAAGCGCACTGTGTTGTGGCAGCCTCCTTCTTTCCGTAGGGGAGGTGTGGCCATGAAAGCGCTGCTTTATTTCTGTATTTTCTGTATTTTAACGCCAGTCCGCTGGGTCTTAGCAGCGGATACCGTATCCCTCTCTGTCAAAGATGCGTCCGTCCAGGACGTCCTCCAGAGCATCGCCCAGCTGTCCGGCCGGAATCTGATACTGGAGGGCCCCGTTCCAGGGACCCTTTCTCTCGAATTCCAGCAGGTCCCTTTTCCCCAGGCCCTGGCCATGGTCACCCGGAGCCAAGGGCTCTTCTGCCGGGAAGAAGGGGGAACTCTGTGGGTCAGCAAATTAGAGAAAAAAGATCCGTTTGGCAATCAGCTGACCATCCATCCTCTGGAATACATTCCCGCCAAAGAAACGTCCGAGACCCTCAAGCCCCTGTTTTCTTCTCCCCTGGTCTGGGATCAGGGAGCCAATGCCATCCTCTTCCACGGTCATCCACTGGAAGCCCAAAAACTCCAGGAAACCTTAAAGACCTTGGACCGTCCTTCCCGTCAGATTACCCTGGAAGCCCGGATCCTTTCCCTGGGAGAATCCGCTTCCCAAGAACTAGGTCTCCATTGGGACTGGAGTTCTCTGCCGGACCCAAAAGACCATTCCCACGGTACCTGGGGCGGCACCATCCATCTGGGACATGGCTATCAGGCGGGTTTCCAGGCCAAGCTCAATGCACTCTGTCAAGAAGGAAAGGCCAAAGTCCTGGCTACCCCCCGGATCATTACCCTGCCCGGCCGGGAAGCCAGCATCTTCATCGGAGATCATATCCCCGTCGTCACAGAAAAAGTCACAAACAGCACCACCACCAGCACCACGGAATATGTAGACGCCGGCATCCGTCTTTCTTATACTCCCTACCTGAGCCAGGACGGTCTGATCACCGCCAGGGTCCATACGGAAGTCAGTACGCCCACCCTCATTGCCGAGCTGAAAAATTACCGGATCACCAGCCGCACGGCCGATACCCATGTACGGCTGAGGGAACGGGAAACACTGGTCATCGGAGGCCTGATCAGCGAGCAGGAGCAGAGCCGTCTGGAGGCCATCCCCCTGCTGTCCAAACTGCCATTATTGGGTGAGCTCTTCAAATTCCGCAGCAAAAGCCGGAACAAGACCGAAGTCTGTATGTTCCTGACCCCCTATCTCAGTGATCCTGGATACCTGCCTGGGGCAGCAGCCCCTCCTGACGCACCCGTTCCAGGAACTGATGGAGGACCCTTGCCGTGATTCCCCAGATGATCCGATTCTTCCAGGGATAGAAAAAGACTTCATAGCCGCCCCGGACATTCCAGCCTTCCTGGAATCCATAGGCCCACTGGGCCGGAAATCCCGGTTCCTGCCGTGTCCCCAGGGAAATCTTTCCCACCACCGGAGCCGTTTCCAACAAATCTTTCAGAGGGACGGAAAAGACTTCCCCCACTTCCTGACGGTCCAGCTGCAGAGGCATCCGCGCCGGCAGGATCCCGGCAAAAGGATAAATCAGAGGACCGGAATATCCGTAAAAATAATCCAAAGGGCCCAGGACCTGGATCTCCTGTTCCGGGATTCCCAGTTCTTCCCGGGTTTCCCGGAGAGCCGTCGCGCAGAAAGACGGATCCGTTTCTTCTCGGTGTCCTCCTGGGAAACAGATATCCCCAGGCTGCCAGCTCATCGTAGCCGCCCGGACTTCAAAAAGGATTTCCCAGCCATGTTTAGTCCAGCGCAGAGGCAGGAGCACCGCACTTTCCCACAGCCGGAGGGCCCGATCCACCCGCTGCCGCTGGTCTTTCCAAAGTCCAGCCAGCTGCATCCGTTGTTCCAATTCCTGACTCATAGGGATCCTCCTTCTATTTTTGTATCGAACATAACAGAATTGTACAATATTTACCAAAAATGGTAAAGGGGGTGTTGCACGCAACGTGCAACACCCCCGGTCTCATAAGCCGCATAGCGGCTCGGTCTCGGGTCTCGAGTCTCGAGACCCGAGACCTCAAAAAGGGGCTGTTGCGCATGCAACAGCCCCTTCGTCATACGTCATATGCCTGCTGTTGCCTGAGCAACAGCACCCCCATCATCCCAGATGCTCCATGATCCGGTTGATCAATTCTTTCCTTGTGATGTGGCTGGTAGAACTGTAGGTCATGATCTGCTCTTCCCGCAGACCGAAGGTCTTCTGATACAGTGCCTTCTGGCTGGCCACTGCCCCCTTGCTCAGCTTATCGCTCTTGGTCAGGATCACCATGATGGGCAGCCCCAGGCTCAACAGCCATTGATAACAGTCGATATCGCTTTCCATAGGTGCATGGCGGATATCCATCAGCACACAGACCAGTTTCAGGTACTGGGAGTTTTCCATGTACTTGCAGATAAAAGCGGACCACTGTTCCTTGTTGCCCTTGCTGGTCCGGGCAAAGCCATACCCTGGCAGATCCACAGCATAGTAGGTATGCCGTTCCACTTTTTCCTCCTGCTGCCGTTTGGCCTGGAAGGAATAGAAGTTGATGGTCTGGGTCTTGCCCGGAGAACTGCTGACCCGGGCCAGACCTTTCCGCCGCGCCAGGGAATTCAGCAGAGATGACTTCCCCACATTGCTCCGTCCGATAAAAGCCACTTCATCGATGGTATCTTGAGGATACTGGGTGGCCTTTACCGCTGAAGCCACATAGGAAGCACCGATGATGTCCCACTCTTTTCCTGCCATCTCACGCCTCCAGGGCCAGCTTGGTCACCTGGTCCATGCTGTCCACTGGGATGAAGGTCATGTCATTCCGGACCATTTCCGGGATTTCCTCCAGATCCTGCTGGTTCTGCCGAGGGATCAGCACGGTCTTCACCCGATAGCGGTGGGCTGCCAGGACCTTTTCCTTCAGTCCTCCGATGGGCAGGACATGGCCGGTAATGGTGATTTCCCCAGTCATGGCCAGATCCGCCTTCACCTTCCGTTTGGTCAGGGTGCTTTCCATAGCCGTAGCCATGGTGATGCCGGCAGAAGGTCCATCCTTGGGAATAGCCCCTTCCGGTACATGGATATGGATATCCACTTTTTCATTGAAGTCCGGATCCAGCCCCAGTTCCTTAGCCCGGGAGCGGATGTAGGTAAAGGCTGCCTGGGCACTCTCTTTCATTACATCTCCCAGTTGGCCGGTCAGGACCAGTTTGCCTTTGCCTTCGCAGACCACCACTTCGATCTTCAGCAGTTCACCGCCCACGCTGGTCCATGCCAGACCAGTGCAGACCCCTACTTCTGATTTGGCCCGCATATCGCTTTCCAGGAAAATGGCCGGCCCCAGATACTCCTTCAGATGAGCCGGAGTCACACTGACTTTGGCCACTCCGTCTTCCACGATCTTCCGGGCTGCCTTCCTGCATACGGTGGCGATTTTCCGTTCCAAGTTCCGCACGCCGGCTTCCCGGGTGTAATCCCGGATGATATGCTGGATGGAAGCTGCTCCCAAGCTCAGCTGTTTCCCAGTCAGTCCATTGGCCTTCCGTTCCTTGGGCAGCAGATGGAGCTGGGCAATCTTCAGCTTTTCCTCATCGGTATAGCTGGAAAGCTCTATGACTTCCAGCCGGTCCAAGAGAGCCGGAGGGATGGTTTCCACCGTATTGGCGGTAACGATCCAGAACACATTGCTCATATCGTAGGGGAATTCGATGTAATGGTCGCTGAAATGGCTGTTCTGTTCCGGATCCAGCACCTCCAGCAAGGCAGAGGCCGGGTCACCCCGGAAATCCGCCCCCATTTTATCCACTTCATCCAGCAGGAACACCGGGTTATCACTGCCGCAGTCGATCATCCCATTGATGAGACGTCCGGGCATGGCCCCGATATAGGTCCGCCGATGGCCCCGGATCTCCGCTTCATCCCGGATGCCGCCCAAAGAGATCCGGGTAAATTTCCGATTCACGGCCCGGGCAATGCTCTGGGCCAGGCTGGTCTTGCCCACACCGGGAGGTCCTACCAGGCAGATGATGGGTCCCCGGTTGCTGTGGGTGAGTGCCCGTACCGCCAGATAATCCAGGATCCGTTCCTTCACTTTCTTCAGGCCGTAATGGTCCTTATCCAATACGGCAGCAGCTTTCTTCAGGTCATAATTGTCCTGGGTCATCTTTCCCCAGGGCAGGCTCAGCACTGTATCCAGATAATTCCGGATCACGGCGCTTTCTGCCATCATAGGAGGCATTTTATACAGCCGGTCCAGCTCCTTGTCCATTTTTTCCTGGACGTCCTGGGGCAGCTTCAGCTTCTTCATCTTTTCCTGGTATTCCTTGACTTCGGAGCCCTTTTCTCCTCCTTCGTCCAGTTCCTTGTTGATGGCTTTCAGCTGTTCCCGCAGGTAGTACTCCCGCTGATTCTGCTCGATCTGCTTCCGGACCTGTTGGGAAATGTCTTTTTCCAAGTTGACGATTTCCAGTTCCTTGCACAGATCCCCATAGAGCAGATGCAGCCGTTCCTTCACATCCACCGCTTCCAGGAGTTTTTCCTTATCCGCGATGTCGATGGTCAGATAACCAGCGATCATATCAGCGATTTTCCCTGCATCCGGCTGATCTTTGAAGGTGAGCAGGACTTCTGTATTCACTTTCTTGCTGGCCAGTACCCATTGTTCGAAGGTTTCCACCAGCATCCGCTTCAGGGCTTCCACCTCATTGGAGCGGTCGTTCACGTCTTCCCGTTCCGCCACATAGGCTTCCAGGTTCATGCCCACAGCGTCCACCACAGAGATCACTTCCACCCGGCTCAAACCTTCTACCAGGATCCGCATAGCTCCGTTGGGAAGCTTCAGCAGTTGTTTGATTTCTGCAATGACCCCGAAATTGTACAGGCTCTTGGCCGTCGGATCATTTTCTTCAGCGGACCGCTGGGTCACCAGCAGGATCCGCTTTCCCATATTCATGGCGCTTTCCACTGCCTTGATGGAACGATCCCTCCCCACGTCCAGGTTGATGATCATTCCAGGGAAAACGATGATTCCCCGCAAAGGCAGCAAGGGCAGTCTCATGGTATTTGCTTCCAACATCTTTCTCACCGTCCTTATTGGATAGAGAAAAAGGGAAAAGGGATGCCAGCACCCCTTTTCCTTTTTCTAAGCATTCTTTCTTGTATCGTTATTTTCCTGCTTCAGCAACAGCTTGGGGTCTTTGTGCTTTGTCACCACATCGGCTGTCACGATGCATTTTTCCACATTATCCTGGCTGGGGACTTCATACATCACATTCTTCATGATGCCTTCGATGATGGCCCGCAGCCCTCTGGCTCCGGCGTTCCGTTCCAGAGCTTCATGGGCGATGGCTTTCAGGGCCTCATCTTCGAAATCCAGCTCCACATGGTCCATGGCCAGGAGATGTTCATACTGCTTGGTCAGGGCATTCTTCGGTTCCGTCAGGATCCGGATCAGCGCCTTTTCGTCCAAATTGTCCAAGGTGACCACCACCGGCAGCCGGCCAACGAATTCAGGGATCAGACCATACTTCACGAAGTCTTCCGGCAGTACATGGCGGAAGGGATTTTCGCTTTTCTTTTCCGCTTGGGTGGGGATATCCGCCCCAAACCCCATGCTCTTTTTCCCTGTACGGGCATTGATCACGTTCTCCAGCCCAGCAAAAGCCCCTCCGCAGATGAAGAGGATATTGGTGGTGTCGATCTGGATCAATTCCTGATGGGGGTGCTTCCGGCCTCCCTGAGGGGGCACATTGGCCACCGTCCCTTCCAGGATCTTCAGCAGAGCCTGCTGGACCCCTTCCCCCGACACATCCCGGGTGATGGAAGGATTCTCGGATTTCCGGGAAATCTTATCGATTTCATCGATGTAGACAATCCCCCGTTCTGCCCGTTCAATGTCGTAATCGGCATTTTGGATCAGCCGGAGCAGGATGTTTTCCACATCCTCTCCCACATAACCGGCCTCTGTAAGACTGGTAGCATCCGCAATGGCAAAGGGGACTTTCAGGATCTTGGCCAGGGTCTGGGCCAGAAGGGTCTTGCCGCTGCCGGTAGGTCCCAGCATCAGGATATTGGACTTCTGCAGTTCCACATCCTGGTGGTGCCCCTGTTCATAGTTGATCCGTTTATAGTGGTTGTAAACTGCCACAGCCAGGGTCCTCTTGGCATCTTCCTGTCCGATGACATATTCGTCCAAGATGGCCTTGATTTCCTTGGGTTTGGGCAGATCCGTGATGGTTTCTTCTGCCGGAGCCTTCAGGTCTTTTTCCAGCATCTCATTGCACAGAGCAATGCACTCATCACAGATGAATACGTTATGTCCGGCGATCAGTTTCTTTACCTGGCTCTGCTTTTTTCCACAGAAAGAACAGGTATAGTCCGGTCCCTCCAGACCATTCTTATCATCGTAACCCATCTGAAACCCTCCTTACAGCCAGGGCAAGATGGTCTTTCTTACCCCTTATTTCTGGGTCTTGATCTGATGGACCACCTGGTCGATCAGACCGTACTTCTCGGCCTCCTCAGCCGTCATGAAATGATCCCGTTCCGTATCCAGCCGGATCTGTTCCGGTGTCTGACCGGTGTGGTGGGCCAGGATCTGGTTCATCTCTTCCCGGATCCGCAGGATCTCACGGGCATGGATCTCAATGTCCGTGGCCTGCCCTTGAGCTCCTCCCAGAGGCTGATGGATCATCACTCTGGAATGGGGCAGGGCAAAGCGTTTTCCCTTGGTCCCGGCCGCCAGCAGTACGGAAGCCATGGAGGCTGCCATCCCTACACAGATGGTAGAAACATCTGGGCGGATATACTGCATGGTGTCGTAAATCGCCAGCCCGGCGCTGACACTGCCGCCCGGGCTGTTGATGTAGAGATGGACATCCTTATCCGGATTCTCGGATTCCAAGAACAGCAGCTGGGCAATGATCAGGTTAGCCATATGATCTTCGATTTCTCCGGTGACGAAGATGATCCTGTCCTTCAGCAGCCGGGAATAGATATCATAGCTCCGTTCACCCTTGCTGGTCTGTTCTACCACAATAGGCACATAGCTCATGCCGTCCACCTCCTGCGGTTTTATTTTTCTTCTTTGGCTTCTTCAGCAGCTTCAGCCTTAGGAGCATTCTTGGCGCTGTCGATCACCAGACGGGCAGCTTTCCGGCGAGCGATGTTGCTCACCAGTACAGCCAGGGACCCATTTTCCTTGACGATCTTTTCGACCTGTTTCAGAGTAGCCCCATGCATAGCACCCAGCTGTTCCATTTCAGCCTTGATTTCGTCTTCGCTGACTTTGATTTCTTCCTTCAAGGCAATGGCATCCAGCACCAGATCGGTCTTGATGTTTTCCAGAGCTACAGGTTTCTGTTCATCCCGGTAGGTCTTCACATCTTTACCCAGATACTGCAGGTACAGGGGCAGGCTCATCTTATGGGCCTGGAGGTTCATAGCCAGTTCGTCCATCATCTGGTTGGCCCGCTGGGTCACCATCACATCAGGCACTTCGAATTTGGCGTTTTCCACAGCCTTTTTGATCAGGTTGGTTTCGTAGTCGGACTGTGCCCGCTGGGCTTCCGCCTTTTTCAGACGGTCCATGGTCTTTTCCCGGAATTCAGCCACGGTCTTGCTGTCGCTGTTGGCAGCGATCAGTTCATCAGTGACTTCGGGGACTTCCTTCACTTTCACATCCTGGACGTTGACCTTGAACACAGCTGCTTTGCCAGCCAGTTCCTTGGAGAAATAATCTTCCGGGAAGGTCACGTTCACATCCGTGGAATCACCCTTCTTCAGGCCCACCAGCTGATCTTCGAAGCCGGGGATGAAGCTGCCGCTGCCCACTTCCAGAGGATAGCCCTTCCCTTCGCCGCCTTCGAAAGCTTCTCCGTCAACGGTACCCGCGAAGTCGATGATGGCCAGGTCGCCTTTTTCCAGAGCCTTTCCTTCCGGAGCTTCTACCATCTTAGAAGCCCGTTTTTGCAGGTTTTCCACTTCTTTATCCACATCAGCGTCGGTGATTTCTTTTTCTTCCTTCACCACGTCCAGGTCTTTGTACTGGCCCAGTTCCGGTTCCGGACGCAGGGTGACCACCAGGGTCATTTCCATGGGCTGGCCTTCTTCGAACTTGGAATCCTTGATTTCAGGATCGGATACGGGCACCCATTTGTTTTCTTTCAGAGTCTCTCTATATTCACTGTTGGCAGCGATTTCAAAAGCTTCTTCTTTGATGGCATCTTTGCCTACGTGCATTTCCAGCACACGACGGGGAGCTTTACCCTTACGGAAGCCAGGGATCGTGACCTGCTTGTTGATTTTGGCAACGGCTTTTTCAAAAGCCTTGGCTACGTCTTCTACCGGCAAAGTGACTTTCAGGGTTGCTTCATTACCTTTTCTTTCTACGGAAACGCTCATTTAAAAAAATCCTCCTCACATGCTGTCAGCCATTCTCTCGTATCATGCTTAACAGTCTGTCTGTAATTGCTTAAAAAACCGCTCATATAGCATAGCACAAAAGGTGGAAATAAGCAACCAAAAGTCAGACTTTCCGGGCAAAAGAAAAACTCTCCCTGTGAGGAAACAGAGAGAGTTTTACGGAAAGATCATTTCCAATAATCCAGATTGGCGTCATCCAACCCGATATCGGAAGCCTTGAACACCGGATTTTCCACACCGGCATCCAGCTGCCGGCCATAATCATCCATCACGGCAATGGCTGTCCCGTTCAGGGCCAGGATGGAAGGGATATTGATCAGGCACATGAAAGCCATGCAGATATCCGCCACAGCCCAGGCGTTATCCATGGACATGCCGGCCCCTACAAAGATCACCAGCACCGCCACCAGACGGAAGAGCTTCATGAAGCCCTTGCTGGGAGTCTTCTTCCCGTTCAGATAAGCCAGGCAGTTGTCCACATAGAACAGGTTCCCGATCAGGGTGGTGAAGGCGAACAACACCATGGCCACCGTGATCATGATGGGTCCGAAGGCTCCGAAATCCGTCTGGGTAGCAGCCTGCACATAGGGAGCCCCGGCCATAGCCTTGGTAGGCGTCACACCGGAGAACATGCACATGAGGGCGGTAGCCGTGCAAAGCACCGTATCGATGAACACGGACAGCATCTGCACCAGACCCTGCTGAGCCGGATGGGAAACATCCGCTGCAGCCGCCGCATTGGGAGCGGACCCGACACCGGCTTCGTTGGAATACAGACCCCGCTTGATGCCGTACATCATGCAGGACCCGCTGATGCCACCCAGGATCTTCTGGAAGTCAAAGGCATCGGCCAGCACCTCAGACAGGACGGAGGGGATCATCCCGATATGCATCACGATGATCACCAGGGACAGCAGCACGTACAGGACCCCCATGAAGGGCACCAGCACTTCTGTGATCCGCAGGATCCGTTTGCCGCCGCCCATAAGGCAATACCCGACCAGCACTGCCAGGATACCGCCGATGATCCAAGAGGTGACGCCTTTTTCATAGAATCCGTACACGCTGAAGGTGGACTGGAGGTTGTAGGAAGCCAGGGCGTTGAACCCGCCGGCATAGGTAATGATCAGGAAGAAAGCAAAAGCCCCTGCCAGCAGCTTATTGTGCAGTGCGTTTTCGATGTAGTAAGCCGGTCCGCCATAGCTGTCCCCATGGGCATCCCGCCGTTTGTAGACCTGAGCCAGGGTGCTTTCGATGAAAGCCGTTGCTCCCCCGATGATGGCAATGGCCCACATCCAGAACACAGAACCGAAACCGCCCAGGCACAGCGCGGTGGAGATCCCGATGATATTCCCGGTCCCCACCCGGGATGCTGTGGAAACCATCAGCGCTTGGAACGATGAGACAGACCCCTCCTTGCTGGGTTTCTGCATGACCACGCGGATACACTCCCTGAACCAGCGGAACTGGATCAGGCGGGTCCTGACGGTGAAGAAGAGCCCTGCTGCCAGTAGTACAATGATCAGGATGGGATAATACAGGACGTCGTCCATGGTGGTGAGTATTTGTGACATTGACATTTGTCCTCCCTTTCGCGTATTCTCCTCCTATCCTCGTCAGAGAAAAATACAAAGTAATTATATACATTATACACGATAAAGCAGAAATTAGCACGGAATCAGGAAAACAATATGCAAAACGGGAGTGTTGCACAGAACGTGCAACACCCCCTTCCTTCATTTTCTCTCCAATCCGTAGACATCCGGCCGACGGTTGTCTAAAGTAAAAGTGCTCTGCCGGACTTTGGTCACATAGTCCAGGTCGATTTCGGCAGTGATCACACCTGTTTTTTCTGAGGCCCTGGCAATCACAGTCCCCCAAGGATCCACAATCATAGAGTTTCCATAGGCGGTGAAACGGGGCTTCTTCCCCATTTGATCCGGAGCGATCACATAGCATTCGTTCTCGATGGCCCGGGCCCGGACCAGGATTTCCCAGTGGTCCTTCCCTGTATTCACAGTGAAATTGGCAGGCACCGCGAAGATCTTCGTTCCTTCCAGAGCCATGATCCGGAACATTTCCCCGAACCGGATATCGTAACAGATGCCAAAGCCTAGTTTTCCCAGGTCCGTATCTGCCACTGTCAAATCATGGCCCGGGCAAACCCTGTCGCTTTCCCGGCTGGTGACTCCATTGGGCAGCACCACATCGAAGGGATGGAGCTTGGCATATTTGGCAGCCAGGGTGCCGTCCGGCCGGATCAGGAAAGTGGTGTTGAAGGGACGGGCCGGATCTTCCGGATTGTGTTCATAGATACTCCCGGCCTCCAGCCAAAGGCCCAGTTCCCGGGCCAGTCCGGACAGGCGCTGGAACGTAGGACCTCCCGGAATGGATTCCGCTTCCTGGGCCATGTTCCGTCCGATGTAATTCATGGATTCCGGCAGGACCACCAATTGGGCCCCCCGGTCAGCCGCCTCACGGATATAGCCTTCCGCAGCAGCCAGGTTGGCCATCTTGTCATCCTGGGAATCCATCTGGATGGCAGCAGCAATGAATTTAGTCATGTGGTTCTCCTTTCGGCGTAGCAGTCAGCCTGCGCCCCCTGTATATCCGCCCTTTTCAAGGGTGGAGGACCAGCCGCAAGGATGGTGGTGGATTCGTCACTCATCACTCAATATGATAATATTCCCGATACCATTGAGCGAATTTCCCCAGCCCTTCCGCAATGGTGGTGCGGGGCTTGAATCCGAAATCTTTTTCCAGTTCACTGACATCCGCATAGGTCTGGTACACATCCCCGGGCTGCATGGGAAGGTATTCCTTTTCCGCCGTCTTGCCCAGAGCCTTTTCCAAGGTCTCGATGAAAGTCATGAGTTTTTCCGGATGGTTGTTCCCGATGTTGTAGATTTTATACCGGTCCCCGTCCTCATTGGGCTTTGGCGGATTGCACAGCATATTCTGGATGCCAGTGACAATGTCATCCACATAGGTGAAATCCCGGTACATATCCCCCTGGTTGAAGATGGTGATGGGTTCCCCCTTCATGATTTTATTGGTGAACTTGAAATAGGCCATGTCCGGCCGTCCAAAGGGCCCGTACACCGTAAAGAACCGGAGCCCTGTGGACGGGATCCCGTACAGATGGCAGTAGGTATAAGCCATCAGTTCGTCAGATTTCTTGGTAGCCGCATAGAGACTGATAGGATGGTCCACATTGTCCGTGGTGGCAAAAGGCGTCTTCTTCTGGTTCCCGTACACAGAAGAACTGGAAGCGAACAGCAGATGCTCCGGCTGGAAACGGCGGCAGGCCTCCAGGATATTGAAGAATCCTACAATATTAGAGTCGATGTATTCCCGGGGATGGTCGATACTATAGCGGACCCCGGCCTGGGCTGCCAGGTTCACCACGATATCCGGCCGGAATCCCTCAAAGATCCGATCCACCGTTGCCCTATCTGCTAAGTCTCCCTGGGTGAAGGAAAAGGCTGGGTACAGCTCCAGCTGGGCCAGCCGGTCCTTTTTCAGCTGCACATCGTAATATGCGTTCATATTATCCAAACCGGCCACCTGCACCCCCAGGGACAGCAGCCGTTTGGCCAGATGGTAGCCAATGAAACCGGCTGCCCCGGTAATGAGGATTTTTTTGTTGGCATCAAAAGGTTCCATACCTGCTCCTTAGTCCCGGTCAAATAGATCCCGGGTATAGACTTTTTCTTTCACATCCGCTAGATCTTCCGACCAGCGGTTGGCCACGATCAGGTCACATTCCTTCTTGAACCGGTCCAAATCTTGGCACACGGGGGAGCGGAAGAACTCCGGCTCTTTCAAGGTCGGTTCATAGACCACCACCGGGATGCCCTTGGCTTTGATCCGTTTCATGACCCCCTGGATGGCAGAAGAACGGAAATTGTCCGAAGCGCTCTTCATGGTCAGCCGATAGATTCCCACGATCTTGGGGTCCCGGGCCAGGATTTCATCGGCGATGTGGTCCTTCCGGGTCCGGTTGGCTGCTACGATGGCTGAAATCAAGTTCTGGGGCACATCCTGGTAATTGGCCAGCAGCTGCTTGGTATCCTTGGGCAGGCAGTAGCCGCCATAGCCAAAAGAAGGATTGTTGTAGAAATCCCCGATCCGTGGATCCAAAGAGACTCCCTTGATGATCTGGGCTGTGGAAAGGCCCCGCATTTCCGCATAAGAATCCAGTTCATTGAAATAGGCCACCCGGAGAGCCAGGTAGGTGTTGGCAAAGAGTTTGATGGCCTCCGCTTCCGTGGAACCGGTGAACAGCATGGGGATGTCCTTTTTTTCTGCCCCTTCCGCCAAAAGAGCTGCAAACTTCCGGCCCCGGGGAGAATCTTCCCCCACCACGATCCGGGAGGGATGGAGGTTATCGTACAGGGCCTTCCCTTCCCGCAGGAATTCTGGAGAAAAAATGATGTTGTCCGTATGGTACCGTTTCCGGATTTCCGCCGTATACCCTACCGGCACTGTGGATTTGATGACCATCACCCCAGAGGGATTGATGTCCAAGACTTCTTCAATGATATTTTCCACCGAAGACGTGTCGAAGAAATTTTTCTGAGGGTCATAATTGGTGGGAGTGGAGATAATGATATAGGCAGCGTCTGTAAAGGCGTCCTGGGGATCCAAAGTAGCTCGGAACCGGATATCCTTCCGCTGAAGGAAACGTGTGATATCTGCATCCACCAAAGGAGATCGGCCTGCGTTGAGCATCTGTACTTTTTCCGGCACAATGTCCAGCGCCACCACTTCCTGGTGCTGGGCCAGCAGGAGCCCGTTGGAAAGGCCCACATAGCCAGTGCCTGCAATCGCGATTTTCATAAGAACGGCTCCTTTCCTGCAATAGGATTATTATACCATAAAAAAAGGGCCTGCTGCATAAGCAGCAGGCCCGTCATACGTCAGTCGTCATACGTCATACGCTTTTGGAAATCAATTTTTTCAAATTGATTTTAAATGGAACCCGCAGCTGCAGGTTCCTTCCACCGGCGTATGACGTATGACCGGTTTATTTCCCCAGCACTTCCGGATGCCGTACCAGATACCCAGTCAGATCCATCCAGGCTTCCCGTTCTTCTGTGTAGGGCTTGGGGCCCTCCTTCAGGTCTTCTGGTCCGTACTGCTGACCCAGGGGCTGGTAGAAGTCCTGGCTGTAGCTGCCGTAGGCATCTTTCCGCAGCCAATGGTAAGGCGACACCACATGGTCGATAGGTTCCAGCAGGGACGGATACAGGGAATAATAGGTGAACCCTTTGGGAGCGATCAGCTCAAAGATGGTAGGCGCGATATTCATATGGCTCCCGATGGTATTCCCGGCCAGGCTGTGAGGATCCAGTTCCCTATGGTTCATTAAGAGCACCGGGCTGTGCCGTTCCCGCAGATTGCAGTCCCGTCCCATCAGCGAAGTCTTGCTTAAAATCGCACTCATATCAACGGAATGGTCTCCGGTCAAGATGAACAGACAATCCGGATAGGCCTCCCGCATGGTCCGGATGAATTTTCCCAAAGCCTGATCCGAGAACCAGAAGGTCCCCAGGTTTTTCTGGATTTCCTTGTTCCGTCGGATGTCCCGGGGGGCTTCCGGCATCACCTTCTCCGGATTATACCCATAATCTGCTAGAGGGATCTTGAAGGGGCCATGGTAACTGGTGGTATACAGGAAGTGGAACTGATAAGGTCCATTGGCTCTTTCTTGCTGTTGGATCAGTTCCGCTGCTTTTTCCAGGAACACATTGTCATAGATTCCCACCCAGGTCTTAGGCGCATCCTTGCCGCAGAAATCCGTGGCAGTCATCACCTGGTCGAACCCACAGGCCGGGGCAAACTGATTGAAGTTCCCGTAGGTCACGTTGCCCCCGTACCAGTAGGTGGAATGGTAGCCCAGCTTCTTCAGCTGCCGGGGCAGGGCCGTGGGCAGGTTGTTGTGCCAGAAGCTTTCCTTTTCATTCAGTTCCACCCCTGCATCGAAGATCCCGCTCATCAGGCTCACAATGGAAGGCCGGGAAATGATGCCCGCCGAAAGAGCACTGGTCAGAGAAGCGGTATGGGGATCCTCCATCAGCTGTCTGCCCCCCTCCACCAAGTTCAGACAAGCGAACTGGGGATCGAAGAACTGCTGGAGATAACTTTCTCCCACAAAGAGGAAAATATGGGTGGGTTTAGTGATCCGGGCGCCCTGGGCCGTCCGCTTGAATCCATAGGCCAGGTTGGGCAGGTGATCTGCCAGGACTTTTTCCGTAAAGAAAGGCTGGACAGCCGCCAGGTCCTGGGCATCCGTATGCTCATAGGCTGGGTTCAGTTTGTGCTTCATCACTTGCTCCAGGGCCACCAGATCGTCCACTGTAGCCTTGGCAAAAAAGATATCCTTTTTCACCACACTGGGGATGGTGTCCCATTCCGGCTTATCGTCATGCCAGAAGGTCCCCCCGTACCGGAACCAGTAAAAAGCGGCAATGGCCCCCAAGAAAATCACCGTGTTGTATCCGTAGTGGAGGATGGGATTGAAGAAGTACAGATACTGGAAGCTGGGCAGCTGGAGCAGGCCCTGGATACAGACCCCGCACAAGGCCAGGTAGGGCAGGATGCCCAAAAGGATCCAGGCCCCATGGTCCTGATGGAAGAAAATATCCACCAGATTGTGCTTTTCGGCTTTGGCCCCCAGCTTCATAGTCTGGTTAAAGATGTCGTGGAAATGCTTGTAGAACAGCATCTTTCCCGCAAAAGCCAGGTACAGCACCAGGCTGTAAACAACCCCACCTGCCAGCCGCAGGGTATCCCCCCAATGGTGCCACACCGGTAAAAAAGCCCCGGGCAGGCTCAGGAGGACCATCGGAATCAAAAACACATAAGCGTTGAAATCCATCCCCCACCAGAAGCCGTACCGGAAACAGTGCCAGACCACCGTCCCCTTTCCCTTCAGGCTCCGGTAAGGATTGTACACCGCAATGAAAATCAGACGAAAGACCGCACACAGGATGGGAAAGAACAAAAACAGCTTCCCATCCTGCTGCAGTGATGCGTAGAATAGACTGAACAAAATTTTCCTCCTTTTGGATTACTGCCGCTGGTAGCGGGTACCCCGGCCTTTGCCTACTTTCAGAACGGCCTTTTTCCCCACCAGCCGGTTCAGCAGACGGATGACTTTGGTCTTTTCTAAACCGGTGGCCTGTTCGATTTCCTGCCGGCTTAGCAGGCCATTTTCCGGAAACACGTCACAAATCCGCTGTTCCTCCTGATCCAAAGGCGGCATGGCATCTACAAGAGGCAACATCACCTGGATAATGTGGTCCGTCACCTGAAAATCCGGTTTGACCCGGCTTTGGCGGTAGGCATAAAGGATCCGCTGGATGCCCGTTCCAAAGGCTTCAATATATCCCAGCCGGTAAAACACATTGGCCAGTTTGGGATTCCGCAGAATGGAAATCTGATGATAGAGGTATTCTTCCTGGCTGATGCCGGCCGGCAATCCTCCCGGCGAAGTAATTTCCACCTTGTCCGGATACATAGCCACCCGGATGGCAGTGGGAATATCCCAAGTCCGGTGGACCAGGGCATTGGCCACGGCTTCTCTGATAGCCTGGCTGGGAATCTTTTCCACCATCCGCCGTTCCACTCCGTCGATTTTCTCTACCTGGTACTCTCGGGCAATCCGTTCCACAGACTGTTGGAACAAGGACAAAACCGAACATCCCTGGATTTTGATCCGTTCCCGGATTTCATTGATGGACCGGCCAAAGATCATCATGTCTACGCCTGGAAAAGGATTTTGATCCGATAAAAGTTCCGCCACATGGGAGAACTTTCCTTCTGCCGTATAAACTCCCAAGGTCTTCAATACATCCGTATCCACCTGGGAAACACCCAGCTGTTTTTCCATTTCCCGGGCCAGGACAGAAAAAGTCAAAGAAGAATTGGCGGCTGGCAAATCTTCGAAGTACCTGTGAGTCCCTTCTAGGATCAATCGGTTCAAAGCCAGGCGGTCTACTTCAAGAGAGGCGGAATCGCTCCGTCGATACGCTTTATTTTTGTACAGATAGGGTGGATTGTCTCCTTTTTTTACCGTCAGGACAATGGTCTGGTTATCCTCATTGATTTTCAGCATATAATCAGGCTGCGGTGAAATACTGTCATTGATTTTATTTTCTATATCCAGACATTTTTGCACAGCTTGGGGAATCCCCTTGACTGTGCCATCATCCCGAACGCCAAATATGATTTTCCCATCCTGATAATTGGCAAAAGCACTGACGGTCTTCAAAAAGGTATTGGTGATATCTTCCTTATATTCCAACGTACTGCTTCCCCGTTCCACGAAATTCCGCCTCCTTTTCTTTTCGATTCATTTGCGTTGCATTAATTATAACAATGATTACAACGCAAATGCAACGTAAATTTTGCGTTGCATTTGCGTTTGCAACGAAAAAAGCCATGACGGAAAGATGATGCATTCCGTCACAGCTCTTTGTCAACCTGTCCCAGCCAAAACTGCAGCAGTGGATCATAGCTGCGGATCCGTTCCACCACCGCTTTGGCAAAAGTTTCATCATACGTATGGGAAGTCAGATTCCGGTCATCTGCCATCTGAAGGGCTTTCTGAGTCTGCCCCTCATCCAGCAACCCCAGTTCCCGGCAGCATCGGATGACTTTTTTGGGTGATGCCGCATCAATGCCTTCCACCACATAAAGATATTCCTTGGCACACTTCCACAATAGTTCAAAAGAAAATTCGAACCGCTGGATCAGGGCATCCCGTTCCACATCGGACAAGTTGGCTTTCACTGCCAGTTCGTGGAGTTTGACTAGTGCTGTTTTTATGCGTTCTTGTACCTTTTCCATAAAATACCCTCCTGACGAATTTTCTGCAGCAGTATTTTGCTGGCAAATTGCATATCCACCAAATCTATCCGATACGGAATATTGGACTCTTCTAGTTTTTCCCGCAATGAACAAATACTGGAGGCTATATTCTCTTTGCTTTCTATGGCTATATCTACATCTGAGCTTTGTTTCTGTTCACCCCGTGCCCAGGAACCAAACAGATAAATCTGGACATCCTGCGATGCCATTGAAGACAAAACAATATCTTTAATTTGTTGCAAAACTTTCTTGGATTCCATGTTTTGCTCCTTTTTGCTCAGCGCAATTTTACTTTTATTATACCATGTCTCTAAAGAACTTTTCTTTTACTCCTTCATTTGAATTTTATCTGCATATTGTGTAAAATTGAATTTATACTTTTGTCATAATTTTACTATTTATCATATTTAAACGGGGGCCTTTCTTTTGCATTCTTTTCATATCAGTCTTTCACTGAAACATGCCCTATATTCTGCCGGAAGAAGCACTCTGCTGATTCTGACCCTTTCCTTTCTGTTCTTTTGTACCCTTTTCCACTCCCCTCTCCATCCCATGCACCGGATTACCCTGATCCGGCTCATCCGCAGTGGCGTATTCCTGTTTGGTTCCCTATTCCTTGTCCAGCTTATGCTGCCAACAAACAGAGAACGGCATGTCAAAGAAAGGACGGCCGGGTTGCTTTCTCTTCTCTGGATGCTGCCCTACGGACTGGCCTTTTCCTATTTTCCCACATTTTTCCAGAGCGACATTGGCAACTACTTCATTTTCCCCTCTGTTCTCTTTGCTTCTACTGCTGTTTTCCTGGAGTTAACATCCCACAGCAAAAAAAACCGACGGCCTCTGTGCTTCCTGTACACTCTGTTCCTGTTTCTGCTGGACCTGTCCGGACTAGCCTATTGTTTTTATTTTTTTCACTATGGCAACCCCTTGGATGAAATTGCCCTGCTTTCGATTCTGGCTACCACACCCCGGGAAGCTTATAACTATCTCAGTTCTCTTTGCAGTATTCCCCTGCTGGCATGTGTCCTCCTGGTCCTCATAGCCGGGTTCCTGCTGCTGTTCCACTGGATTGAAATCGGCTGCTGCCATTCTGCCTGTTCAGAACTAAAAGAGAAAAAATGGATAATCCTGCCCCTGGTACTCTTGTATTTTTTCGGCAATTACCTGACTTCCATTTTCCCGGCAGACCGTATTTTGCATCTATACCGAAAAAATGGTCCTCTTCGTGCCTTTACCGAACTGCAGCGGAATCTGCCTCGGAACGCCCGAACTTTGAAATTGGACAGCCCGCTGCCTTCCTTCCCTGGCTCCATCGTACTAGTGCTGGGAGAAAGTGCCTGCCGGGATGATATGTCCGCCTTTTCCGATATTCCTATCAATACAACACCCTGGGAAAAATCTCTCCGACAGGATCCTGACTTTTTCTTCTACCCCCAGGCTTATTCCAGCTTCCCTAATACAGTGATGGCGGTGACCCAGGCCCTGACCAGTGCCAACCAATACAACAAAAAACCGTTGAAATACGCTGTAGATATTATGACCCTGGCCAAAAAGGCCGGTTATGAAACCTACTGGATTTCCACCCAGGAACAGAGCAGTGTTTCCGATGCCGGGATTACTGTCATCGCCCGGCAATCCGATCATCAGATATGGCTCAAGGGACCGGATGAGGATATCCTCCAATCGCTTTCCCAGATTTCTGCAGGGCAAAAGAATTTCATTGTACTCCATCTGATGGGCAGCCATTTCCGTTATGATCACCGAATTCCCCAAGCCTATGTGGAAAAGCAACATTGGAGCAAGGCAGATAAAACTGAAAAAACGCTCTGGTACCATCGTTCCCTGCATTATACAGATTCCGTACTGAAAGATATTTTCAAAGAAGCCAAAGATCTGCCCCTTCAAGCCATGGTTTATGTATCCGACCATGGGGAAGACATGAAGCTGACCCATACAGCTTCTCCCTTCCAATACAATATGGTCCGGATACCTCTATGGATTTATCTTTCTCCCGAATACCAAAAGGCGTATCCCCAGGTGACTCAACAGCTTCGGAACCATGAAAATGCCATCTTCACTAATGATCTTCTTTTCGACACCCTCTCAGGCATTCTCCAGGCTCCTTCTAACTTCTACAACAGACAGTACGATTTGACCAGCCCGGATTACAGCATCACCAAAGACAATGCTTTGACTCTCCACGGAAACAAACGGATTGCAGAAGATCAATAGCCGAAAATAAGATAAACCCACAAACAAAAAAACAGGGATGTGAAGAAAATTCCTTCACATCCCTATTTTGTACTGCATCTTCAAAATCGCATACCAGCCCATGCCCCACAGATAATCCATCATGCTGTCTTTTTTCCGGTACTTGGCCCATTGTTTGAAGTCATGGTAGTTCTCCGGCTTCTTGATGGGCAAGGTATTGGTGATGGTCTCCCAGGGAGACAGGGCATTGTATTGCCTCCACTGGGCATCAAAGGGAGCCAAGACCATCTGCCAGGGTTTCCGGCGCCCAGTCCAGTGTATGATCACCCCATCCCCCTTGTCGTCTTCCCCGCCTCCGAATTCGTTGTACACCGGAGGCAGGAACAAATTGGTGCCGTCGAAAGTCAGGTTCAGTACATCCTGGCTCTGGCCCAGGAACCGTTCCCGGGGTTCTTTCTGAAAAGAAAAGGCTTTTTCTGTGATTCCCTGTTTTTCCCATTCCGGGATGTTGATCAACATGATGCCGTCGTTGAAATACTTCCCATTCTTCAGCTTCAGATAGCCACCCCGGTAGGCAGCATCTTTCGGCCGTTCTGAAACAGCCCCCATGGCCTTGCCTTCCATGGAAAGGCTGAACAGATCCTCCAGAGACCGGATCACCATGGTATCTGCATCCAGATACAGGAACCGATCCGTTTCTTCTTTTAATACTTTGGCCATGTACAACCGTCCATAAGTAATCCGGGAGAACCGGGCCACCTTTACATGGAAATCCTGGAAGGGTTCCATATCCAGTTCATACAGGGTGCACCGGCAGTGCCATTTCTCCGCCAGCTTCCGGACTTTTTCTCCGTTTCCCCGGCTATAGCCGTCCGTAAACAGGTGGAATACAAAAGGATGATGGGAGTTGTTTTCCAGCACGGATACCATAGAGGCCCCCATGATTTGGAAAAAGGGGTCATTCACATTGTAGGCCACATGCCAGGGTTCCCCGGTATGAGATTCCAGAAAGTCAAAAGTTTCCTGTTTCCGAATAAAATTCTCCAGAGCAAAAAAGCTCGCTTCAAATGTTTTCATTATGGGCACCTGATTGATTCATCACATTGTTTTCAATATTTTCCATAATCATTATCATTTTCATGAACATCCCAGTTATAAAAAATCCTTTCGCAAATCAATTTTAAAGTATCTTTTGTCCCCCTTGTATTGAAGATTTACAAGGTTGTTTTTTCAAGAATATGGGGAAATATAAAACGAAATCCCTCCAATGATATATCTTTTTTCACTATTATATCTTTCCAGATATTAATGAATTTTGTTTTAACCCTATCATGACAGCTTCCAAGAACCATAAAATTCTAATCCCAGAAGTTAAATCCAGAGTATATTCAACTTGACCAAAAATAACTACATACCCAACAAAAGCAATACCAAACATTAAGTCATATGGAGTTTTATCCTTTTTCCAGTTACTAAAACTCTTTACGGTAAAATAACCTGTAAAATATAACAGACCCAAAAATCCTATGATTCCAGTTTCTCCCAACAAATGGAAATAATTACTGTGCGCATGAGGCAGCTTTTGGGTATCCTCAGGGGTCCAATATTGTGGCACATACACTTCTCCCCATCTTCCCAATCCAATACCAGTCAACGGATGATCTTTTACCATTTGGATACAGGATTTCCAGGCCTCAATCCGATCGCCATTGGAGCGGTCAGTCGTTATATTCGCAATAGATTCAAAACGTTGCTCATATTTCGGAGAAGAGGCCATAAAAATTCCAGAAGCCAGGAAAAATACAGCGATTACAGCCAGAGCTTTCTTGGAATGCTTTACATAGTTCCAGGCTGCCACTGGCACTAAAATCATGTTAGACAGCCAGGAACCTCTGCTTTTATTGCAGAACAACCCGATCCAGTTGCAGACCAAGGTCACCTTAGCCACATTTTTCAGCCGTTTTTCAAAACTCGGATCCAAAATAATGATGAACGTAATGGGCATCATCATGCACATGATACTGGCAATCCCCAACTGGCTGCCTCCCAATCCCCATCCACGGTCGTTGTTTCCCAAATGGAAAAGGACCTGGATCAGTGTCAAAAAACAATCCACACCAAAAACAGCCATATAAGCTGTCAGCATGTTGATCAGATAATCTCGTTTCTTAATAAATACAACTACGGGTAGAAAAACCACAAACCGCCATACCCACATCTGCAGGAATTCATGGACTCCCTTTGAAATATTGCCTCCAAAAATAACCGAGGGCAAGGTACAGAGGACAAAAATGAGATAGGCTTTCAAATACCCCTTCACTTCAGGAGAAAGATAGATTTGCTTTCGGTTGTAATAATACAGGATCAATCCAAACAACAATACCAACCCATTCAGCACTTCTCCCAGTGCCATAGAAATCCGGGTCATACAGGCCATGCCTGCCGCACAGACTGCCAGCGCCTTGATTATCTTTTGCTGCGTTGCCTCTGTCATTTATTTATACTCCCCAACTTCCCTAAAACAGTTTCTTCCATAATTCCGCCAGCTTCAGCCGCAGTTCCTGCCGAGCTACAGATTTCCCCCGCATATCCGTTCCCGGCTGCGGCATTGGTGCCCCGGCGAAAGCTGTCTGTGCCAGATAGGCATAGTATTTTTCATTGAAATGGCCCTTGGGCAGAAATTCCCAGGGCTTGTACCTGCCAGCCCAATGGAATACAGCAGGATGTTCTAGAGCTTCCAGTGCCAGGTTCCGCCAACGGGACTTCTTCAATACTTTCACCGGCAGGGTGAACACCGGCGGGATCACATTCCATCGAAGAGGAAGAGACTGCCAGTTGTCCTGGAATACCTTGTTCAGCCCGTCCTGATCGTGGTGACGGAAAGTTCCCTCTTCTACACACCGGATCACCTGAGAGCCATACTGCTTTTCCCGCCAGGCTTCCAGGTCCATGACCATCACTCCGGAATTGAAGTACAGCTTTCCTTCTTTGATTCCCAATGTTTCTTCTTTTTGCCGACGCATCCGGGAGGAAGCCAGGATCCCCAAGTCGGGCACTGCTCCCAAGGGTTTCCCTCCCAGATCCATGTCCCACAGTTCCTGGATATCGTCCAGGACCACCAGGTCTGTATCCAGATAAATCACACGATTTACGTCTCCAGGTACCAGCTCCGGAATCAGCAACCGGAGATAGGCGGCCCGGTTCACATGGCCGCTGGTATGGGCCTGGATTTCTCTCTGTACCGTTGGGATAAAGGTGATGGTCCCTTTCCGTTCAGTCACAGTGGCCGCAATCCCTGCCTGTTTTTCTTCGCTGATCCCATCATCGAAATAGTAAAAATGGATGGGTAGCTCCCCTTTATGATTTACCAGGATGGATGCACAGGCCACGGCCCCATGCTGGGCGTAATTGTCATCAGAAGCCAGTACAATGGAAATTTCCTCCATTTCTGTCACCTCTTTTGTTTGATTTAAATCTAGTCACTTTTCCTGCAAAGTTCCACCAGTTTCATGTATTTCATGGCAGTGTAAATACCGTGCTGAAGTGTTGCCACAAAACCCATGCCCCCTTCCAGGAAGCCCCCTTCGAGCACATAGGCCTTTACCATCCCCATCAGGGCATGGCTGGCAGCGGTTCCTGCCGTGGCCTTTTTTCCACGTCCGTAGGCCTCTTCTGCCCACAGCGTGGTATAGTGTCCGGCTTTGTTCCACCACTGGGCAAAGGTATCATAGGTGTAATGCTCCAATGGCTCTTTCAGCTTTGTCTCTGGTAAAGGACATTCTGGCCGTTCATGGACCTTCCCCACCCAGCAGACCTTTTCCCGGGGAAACAATCGCTTCACCCGATCCGGGCTGAAGGCTCCATGATGGAATTCATGGCCGAAAGCGATGTTGATCCGTTTGAAGGAATACTGATAGTCCTGTTTGCCTTTTTTGATGATATTGATTTTTTCCACCAGCGCCGGGGTCAGCCGTTCGTCAGCATCCAGGAACAGGATCCAGTCTCCCTTAGCCTGGGACAGGGCAAAATTCCGCTGGGCTGCAAAATCATTGTCCCATTCCCGGAAGGCAATATCGGCCCCTGCTTCCCGGGCCAGGACCACTGTATGGTCCGTACTGCCAGAATCCACCACCAGCAGCTGATCGGCACAGGGACGGGCGGAAGCCAGGGCATCCAGGATATGGTGTTCTTCATTTTTAGTCAGTATGGCTACGGTACAGGTTCCCATGATATTCTCCTTTTTTCTTTCCATTTTAGTCTACCCTAAAGGTACTGGAAAGGCAAGACGGAAGGGGAATTTTTTGTTCAATACGACAAAGGGGTTATTGCATATGTGATTGTCACACGTGCAATAACCCCGCTATAATTTTATGGAGCGGAAAACGAGATTCGAACTCGCGACCCCCACCTTGGCAAGGTGATGCTCTACCACTGAGCTACTTCCGCAATTGAAGTACTTGTACAGTATATTACAGTTTTGGAATACTGTCAATATATTTTCCCAATCCGTCCAAATCCTTCAAAAATGGGACCTGGTCGGCCCATCCTTCCCACAGGAACCCCTCCCCTGCCATTTCCTTCAGCAGGACTTTCATGGGCTGCCAGTAGCCTTCGTAGTCCAAGAAGGCAAAAGGCTTCGGCGTCATCCCCAGTTTGTTACGGCTCATGACTTCACTGATTTCTTCCAGTGTCCCGATGCCTCCGGGGAAAGCTAGGAACAAATCCCCCAGTTCCAACATCTTCTGTTTCCGTTCCGTCATATTGTCGGTGACGATCAGCTCACTGAGCCCTTCATGCTGGAGTTCCTTTTCCATGAAGAACCGGGGCTCTACTCCGATGACCCGTCCTCCCTGTCCCAAGGCACCATCCGCCAGCTGTCCCATGAGGCCGGTACGGCTGCCTCCATAGACCAAGGTATGGCCATGAGCCGCGACCCACTGGCCCAAATCATACGCATAGCGGGCGTACACCGGCCGGTTCCCCGGATTCGCCCCCAAATAGACAGTGATGTTCATATCTTCTCCTTCTTCCATAGAAAAAGGAGCTGCGCCAGGCAGCTCCTATCCTTCGGCCATTGACAATCGACAATTGACCATTGGCAGCCATCAAAAGTCCCCCAGCACCAGCTGAGAAATGTTCTTGCTGTGGTCGCTGACCCGCTTCATATTGATCAGCAGTTCCAGCATCACAAAGCCGGTTTCCGGCGTACAGATGCCTTCATTCAGCCGTTCCACGTGACTCTTCCGCATAGCTTTCTGCTTCAGCTTCACCTGGTGGGAAAAATCCAGGGATTCCCGGGCCAGATCTTTGTCGTTGGTTTCCAGTGCCTTGATGGCCTTGGTAGCAGCTGAGACCACCAGGACTTCCAGTTCCTTCATTTCCCGATTGGCTTCGGGCGAGAAAGTAGTCCCATCTTCCCGCATACTCCGGACCCGTTTGGCGATGATTTCCGCATGGTCCCCGATCCGTTCGATGTCGTTGCAGGCATGGAGCAATCCGGTATGGAGGTTGGACATATCTTTGGTCATATTCTTTTCGCTCATCTTGGTGAGATATACCGTGATGGCCTCTTCCAAGCTATCGATCACCGGCTCATGTTCCAGGATGAATTCTACATCTTTTTTATTGTAATTGTCCACGCAGGCAAAGGATTTCCGGATATTTTCCAGAGCCAGGTCCCCCATCCGGACCACTTCTTTCGCAGCCAGGCCCAAAGCCACCGCCGGCGTATTCAGCACGTTCTTATCCAGGTACTTAGGCTGGTAGGAAATGTCATTGTCTTCCCCTGGCATGATTTTTTTGATGAACCGGGTAAAGTAAGGAGCCAGGGGCAGGAAAATGCAGGTGTTCACCACGTTGAAAGTGGTATGAGCATTAGCGATCTGCCGTCCGATATTCCCGGCCGGAGAAATGTCCTTCACAAACGAAATGAAGAAAGGAAGCAGGATCAGAGCGATGATACTGCCGCACAGATTGAACATCACATGGGAGCAGGCCACCCGCTTGGCGTTCAGGCCGCTTTGCAGAGTGGCGATGACCGCAGTGATACAGGTCCCGATATTATCCCCCAAAATCACGGGGATAGCTCCTTCCAGGGGAATCAATCCTTGGCTGGCCATGGCCATCAGGATACCAATGGTAGCGGAGGAAGACTGGATCACCAGAGTCATTCCCAACCCAGTGAGCAGCCCCAGGATAGGATGGGTAGAAAACCTACCCAGGATTTCCACGATCCGGGGATCCTGCCGCAGCGGGATCACCGCGTTGCTCATCATACTCATGCCCAGCATCAGGATCCCGAAGCCCAAAAGGACAGATCCCAGATTCTTCAAGGTCCGTTTCCGGCACACGATCTGCATGACGAAGCCGATGGCAATGATCAGGGTAATATAATCCGTCAAATTGAAGGCAATCAGCTGTGCAGTCATGGTGGTCCCGATATTGGCCCCCATGACGATCCCGAATGCCTGTTCCAGATTCATCAGGCCAGCATTGACCAGACCCACGGTCATCACGGTGGTTGCACTGGATGACTGGAGTACAGCTGTGACGCCAGCCCCCAGAGCCACCCCATAGATGGTCTTTTTCGTCAGCTGCCCCAGGATCTTCTGGAGTTTTGCCCCTGCTGCCTGCTGCAGGCCGTCCCCCATCAATTGCATCCCGTACAGGAAAAGAGAAATACCGCCCAAGAATAAGAAAAGCTGAACCAAGATGATCTCCTCCGCAGTTTTTGCGTTTTCAATTGTTCCTATCGATTGAATGAATGGTGATACGACTAGATTCTACCACATCTCAAAGATTTACACCAGTTCTAACCAGAAACATGCAACATTCTGAACATTTTTCTGCAAAAAAAATCTCCTGTCACTTGCGTGACAGGAGATTTTGAAGAAACGAAGCTTATTCAGCGTCCAGTTTTACATAGCCAGCCAGACGTTCTTCAGCGTCTTTCTTGGTCTTCGCATACAGATCTTCTGCAATGTCAGGGAACCCTTTGGCCAGGGAAGCATACCGGACTTCGCCCTTCAGGAAGTTTTCAAATTCATCGAAGTTCGGAGTCTTGGTGCTGTCCAGGAAGAAGGACTTCTTGCCTTCAGCCTTCAGGGTCGGGTTGTACCGGAAGCAGCTCCAGTAACCGCAGTCAACAGCAGCCTTGGCTTCCAGGAAGGAGTGGTTCATGCCTCTCTTGATGCCGTGGTTGATGCAGGGGCTGTAGCAGATGATCAGGGAAGGACCATGGTAAGCTTCTGCTTCCCGGATGGCCTTCAGAGCCTGGTTCTTATCAGCACCCAGGTTGATCTGAGCTACATAGACATAACCATAGGTCATAGCCATCATGCCCAGGTCCTTCTTCTTGGTGCGTTTACCGGAAGCAGCGAACTGAGCAACAGCTGCTTCAGGAGTGGACTTGGAGGATTGTCCGCCGGTGTTGGAGTAAACTTCGGTATCGAATACCATCACGTTTACATCATCGCCGGAGGCCAGTACGTGATCCAGTCCGCCGTAACCAATATCGTAGGACCAGCCGTCGCCGCCGAAGATCCACTGAGAACGTTTCACGAAGAACTGTTTGGATTCATACAGTTTTTCCAGTTCCGGTTTGCCGGCTTTTTCAGCTTCCAGCAGTGCTTCCAGCTTTTCAGCGCGGGCACGAGAGCCTTCCCCTTCATCCTTGTTGGCGATCCAGTCTTCCATGGCAGCCTTCAGGTCAGCGGAAGCAACAGCTTCAGCAGCCTTCATTTCGTCTACCAGACGATCCCGGACAGCCTTTACGCCCAGATACATGCCCAGACCGAATTCAGCGTTGTCTTCGAACAGGGAGTTGGACCAAGCAGGACCATGGCCTTTGTGGTTGGTGGTGTACGGCATGGAAGGAGCAGCAGCAGCCCAAATGGAGGAGCAGCCGGTAGCGTTGGCGATCATCATGCGGTCACCGACCAGCTGGGTAACCAGTTTGGCATACGGGGTTTCGCCGCAGCCAGCGCAGGCACCAGAGAATTCCAGCAGGGGCTGTTCGAACTGAGAGCCCTTGACAGTAGCAGTGGACATGGGGTTGGCTTTCGGAGCAACCTTGTTGACCACATAATCCCAGATGGGAGCACGGCCTTCCTGGGTAGCGAAAGGTTTCATGGCCAGAGCCTTGTTGCCTCTCATGCCCGGGCAGGCATCCACGCAGTTGGAGCAGCCTTGGCAGTCCATCGGGCTCACGGTGATGCAGAAGTTCAGGCCTTTTGCACCCAGAGCCGGTTTGGTCTTCAGGCCTTCCGGAGCGTTCTTGACTTCTTCGTCAGTCAGCAGGAACGGACGGATAGCAGCATGCGGGCACATGATGGCGCACTGGTTGCACTGGATGCAGTTTTCAATGTTCCATTCAGGAACGTTGATGGCAATACCGCGTTTTTCCAGGGCAGCAGTACCGGACGGGAAGGTACCATTGGCCTGGCCCATCAGGGTGCTGACCGGCAGGCTGTCGCCTTCTTGTTCCGTCATGGGGATCATGATATTGTCATAGAAGTCGTTGCCGATCTTCTTGTACAGCGGTTCATCCTGAGCGTTAGCCCATTCAGCAGGGATGTCGATCTTCTTGATGGCGTTGACGCCCTGATCCACAGCAGCGTTGTTCATGTCGACGACCTTCTGGCCTTTCTTGCCATAGGAAGCGACGATGGATTCTTTCAGGTACTTCACAGCGTCTTCCACGGGGATGACGTTAGCCAGTTTGAAGAATGCGGACTGCATGATCATGTTGATCCGACCGCCCAGACCGATGTCGGAAGCGATCTTCACAGCATCGATGGTGTAGAATTGGATGTCGTTCACAGCCAGGTAGCGTTTCAGCTGGCCAGGCAGTTCCTTATCCAGTTCTTCAACGGTCCAAGGGCAGTTCAGCAGGAATACGCCGCCTTTTTTCAGGCCGTTGGCTACATTGTAACGATGTACATAAGAAGGATTGTGCACAGCTACATAGTCAGCATAGTTGATCAGGAACGGCATATGGATCGGAGTATGGCCGAAACGCAGGTGGGATACGGTGATACCGCCGGACTTCTTGGAGTCGTAAGCGAAGTAGCCCTGAGCGTACATGTCGGTCTTGTCGCCGATGATCTTGATGGCCATCTTGTTGGCACCGACGGTACCATCGGAACCCAGGCCCCAGAACTTGCAGGATACGGTCCCTTTCGGGGTGATATCCAGGGTCTTTTCTTTTGCCAGGGAGGTATTGGTCACATCATCCACGATGCCTACAGTGAAGTGGTCTTTGGGTTCAGCAGCCTTCAGGTTGTCGAACACAGCCAGGACATCGCCAGGATAGAATTCCTTGGAGCCCAGGCCATAGCGGCCGCCGACGATCAGAGGCCGTTCAGCCTTGTTGTAGAACATATCCCGGACATCCAGGTACAGAGGTTCGCCGTTGGAACCAGGTTCCTTGGTCCGATCCAGGACAGCGATCCGTTTCACAGTCTTCGGCATAGCTTCGAAGAAGTGTTTTTCGGAGAACGGACGATACAGGTGGACATTCACTACGCCGACCTTTTCGCCTTCAGCAACCAGCAGTTTGACAACTTCTTCAACGGTCTGAGCGCCGCTGCCCATGATGACAACAACGTTTTCAGCATCGGGAGCACCGGTGTAGTTGAACAGCTTGTAGTCACGGCCGGTCAGTTTGCTGATCTCGTTCATATAGCCTTCAACGATTTCCGGCAGAGCCAGATAGTATTTGTTGACGGCTTCACGGGTCTGGAAGTCGATATCCGGGTTTTGGTTGGTGCCGCGGATCACAGGATGATCCGGGTTCAGCGCATTTTCACGGAATTTCTTCAGTTCATCGTAGTCGACCAGTTTTTTCAGGTCTTCATAGTCCAGCAGTTCGATCTTCTGGATTTCGTGAGAAGTACGGAACCCATCGAAGAAGTTCAGGAAAGGAACATGGCCTTTGATTGCGGACAGATGAGCAACTGCAGTCAGGTCCATAACTTCCTGGACGCCGCTTTCAGCCAGCATAGCGAAACCGGTCTGACGTGCAGCCATGACGTCACTGTGGTCACCGAAGATGTTCAGAGAGCTGGTGGCAACGCAGCGGGCAGCTACGTCGAATACTGCAGGCAGCAGTTCACCGGCGATTTTGTACATGTTCGGGATCATCAGCAGCAAGCCCTGGGATGCAGTATAAGTCGTGGTCAGAGCACCGGAAGACAGAGAGCCGTGCACAGCACCGGCAGCACCTGCTTCAGACTGCATTTCCATGATTTGTACCGGGCGATCGAAAATGTTCTTCTTGCCATGAGAAGCCCATTCATCACTTGCTTCTGCCATAGGAGAAGAAGGAGTGATCGGGTAGATCGCTGCAACTTCCGTAAACGCATAAGAAGCATATGCGGCCGCGGTGTTGCCATCCATTGTCTTCATTTTTTTCATTTTTAATAGCCCCTCTTTCTAAGAGATACTGACTACGATAGTAAGACTTCCATAGTCCCCCTAGTCGTCTATCATTATATATCAAAATGAACAGAATCTCAAATAAATTTTTTGTTATTTGTAGACAATTTATTATGAATTGTCTAACTACTTGTAACTCTCCCTGCAAAATTTCTGGTTGCATTCTTTTCGTTTTTTTGTTAAAGTTGAAATATCACTAGGGGCGCTATCGCTGAGAGACCTGACGGTCGACCCTTTGAACCTGATGCGGTTAATACCGCCGAAGGAAAGTGGTGAGGCTGTTTTGTCAGGCCGCTTTCCATCCCAGGGAAGCGGCCTTTTTGTTATACCCATGAAGGAGGATTCATTTTATGCTGACCCAAAGACAAGCTGCACTGCAGGGAAAAATCACGGACCAGATGGCGGAAGTAGCTCGCCAGGAAGGGGTAACCCCTGAATTCATCCGGGATGGAGTGGCCAAAGGCACCATCTGCATCCCCGCCAACATCAACCACAAGAACCTGATTCCCCGTGGGGTGGGCGAAGGCCTTTCCACCAAAGTCAATGCCAATATCGGTACTTCTTCCGCTTTCCCGGATCCCGCTCCGGAGCTGGACAAACTGAAGGCGGCCATCGACGCCGGGGCCGATGCCGTGATGGATCTTTCCACCGGCAACAACATCGATGCATCCCGGAAAGCCATCATCGAGCATTCTACCGTCATGGTGGGAACGGTGCCCATCTACCAGGCTACCGTCCAGGCCATCAAAGCCCATGGCAAAGTGACGGAAATGGACAAGAACGATATCTTCACCGTAGTGGAACAGCAGGCCAAGGACGGGGCGGATTTCATGACCATGCATTGCGGCCTTACCCGCCAGTGCCTCCACAACCTGATCAGCGAAGGCCGGGAAATGGATATCGTCAGCCGGGGCGGTTCTTTCCTGTCTGGCTGGATGCTCCACAACGGCAAAGAAAACCCCTTCTACGAATTCTATGATGAGATCCTGGACATCTGTGCCAAATACGATGTGACCATCAGCCTGGGTGACGGCTGCCGTCCTGGCTGCCTGGCAGACGCTACGGATCGGACCCAGATCCAGGAACTGCTGAACCTGGGAGAACTGACCCAGCGGGCCTGGGCCAAAGGGGTTCAGGTCATGGTGGAAGGCCCGGGCCACGTCCCCTACAACCAGATCGCCACCAACATGCAGCTCCAGAAACGGATCTGCCATGGAGCGCCTTTCTATGTGCTGGGGCCTCTGGTCACGGATATCGCTCCCGGCTACGATCATATCACTTCCGCCATCGGCGGCACCCTGGCTGCGTTCACCGGTGCCAACTTCCTGTGCTATGTGACTCCCGCTGAACACCTGGGACTGCCGGACATCAATGACGTCCGGGAAGGGGTAGTAGCCGCCCGTATCGCCGGCCATGCTGCCGATGTGGCTAAGGGCCTGCCTTCTGCCGTGGCCCAGGACCTGGCCATGGCCAAAGCCCGGAAAGTGCTGGATTGGGATAAACAGCTGAGCCTGGCCATCGACCCGGTCAAAGCCAAAGCCATCCGGGCCGCCAAGAACAAGAGCAGCGAAGAATACTGCTCCATGTGCGGCGACTATTGTGCCGTAAAGATCATGAACGAATACATGGATGAAGTGAAAGCAAAAAAGAACTAATAAAAGAAAGAAAAAGAAGGGGTTGTTGCATGCGTGAAAACCACACACGTGCAACAACCCCTTCGTCATACGTCAGTCGTCATACGTCATACGCTTTTGGAAATCAATTTTCCCAAATTGAATTTGAAATTTTAAAACCCGCTATAACATTCAACTGATTTTCTTAAATTCGAAGCCAGCAGAGCTGGCTTCCATCGGCATATGACGTATGACGTATGACCTATGACGGGCTGTTGCATGAGCAACACCCCCTTTTTTATCCAATCAGCAGCACGCTCAAATCATTCACATTGGTCCCGGTAGCGCCGGTGATCAAGAGGCCCCCCGTCTTTTCCAAGGCATGATAGGCATCGTTCTGATCCAATACTTCAGAAATGGCCACTCCCTGTTCTGCCAGTTGCTGTTTCGTTCGGCCATCTGCAAAACCGCCCGCCGCATCGGTAGGTCCATCCGTCCCATCGCTGCCGAAGGAGAATACCGCCACATTATCCAACCCGGCGATCCCCTCTGCTGCAGCCAGGGCCATTTCCTGGTTCCGGCCCCCTTTGCCTCTGCCATGGAGATGGACTACGGTCTCTCCCCCGGCCAACACGGCCAGCTTCTTTCCGCTGGAAGCATACTGCCGTCCGATAGCCGCCAGGAAACTGCCGGCTTCTTTGGCCTGGCAGTTCAGGCTGGTCGTCAAGAGACAGGTTTCATACCCCAGGCTTTCCGCCGCTTTGCGGCCTGCAGCCGCCAGTTCCGTCACACTGCCGGTGATCACCGTCTCCACATTGTCCAGAGTCTTGGGTGTTTCTTCCCGGAGGGCTCTTTCCGCATCAGCCGGCAGCATGATCTTGAACTTCCGGATGGCAGCCATGGCTTCCTCACAAGTGGAAGAATCCGGATAAGCCGGGCCGGAAGCGATCATATCCAGCGGATCCCCGATGATATCGCTGAGGACGATGGCATAGACTCTTGCCGGCGCGCAGAGACGGGCAAACTTCCCGCCCTTGACGCTGCTCAGCCGCTTCCGTATGGTATTCATGGAAACGATGTCCGCCCCGCTGGCCAATAAATCGGAGGTAATCGCCTGGAGTTCCTTCAAAGAAATCAGCGGTTTTTCGAAAAGGGCTGACCCTCCGCCGCTGATCAGAAACAGCACCGTATCCTCCTCCTGGAGGTCCTGGACCAATTCAATGGCCCGCTGGGTGGCTTGCAGGGAATTCTCATCCGGCACCGGATGTCCGGCTTCCCAGATTTCCAAAGGGGGCAGAGCTCCTTTGCTGTGGCCGTACTTGGTGATCACGATCCCGGCGGAAATCCGTCCGTCCAGGATCCCCACCGCTGTTTTGGCCATCTGCCAGGCTGCTTTACCGATAGCCACTACCACGATCCTGCCCTTTCCAAATCCTTTATGTTCCAAAGCCTTTGCCACAGCCGCATCCGGCAGAGAAGCCAGGATGGCCGTCTGCATGATGGTTTCTGCATCCGTACGTAAGGTCATGCTCTTTTCCCCCTCTAAAGTAGTTGCAAACTGTTTCCATTATAGCATATGGAAGGACGTGATACGCAGAAAACCTGTCCTCTGCAACAAGTCATGGCTTCGACGGATTTCTTCTGCCGGAGGAGGCCCCGCAAAAGTTCTGGAAAGGACAGCTGGCCATCTGCATGTCCCGTTTTCTGGGATACCGCCAGTTGCCACAGTAAGACTGCCCTGGCTGCAGTGGATCCTTTTTGCGTACACAGCCATACTGCGGCTCCTGCCATCCGCTTTTCGCCCTTTCCATCATACACCGACCTGGTTCACCGGTTTCCCCTGGAGATAGGCTTGCAGGTTCCCCACGGCGATATCCATGAGCCGCTGCCGGCTCTCTTTGGCTCCCCAGGACATGTGAGGGGTGATGATGCAGTTCTTGGCTTTCAGCAGAGGATTGTCCCCCCGGATGGGCTCCGTGGACACTACATCCACGCCAGCAGCATACACCTTTCCTGAATCCAGGGCTTCGGCCAGATCCTTTTCATTGATCAAAGGTCCCCGGCTGTTGTTGATGAGGATGACCCCATCCTTCATCTTTGCAATATTCTCTCGGCAGATGATATTCTGGGTATCGGCAAACAGGGGACAATGGAGGACGATCACATCGGAACGAGCGAACAGTTCCTCTTTGTCCACATAGTCGGCGATTTCTCGTCCGGACTCATTGGGATAGGCATCATTGGCCAGGACTTCCATGCCCAGTGCTTTGGCGATCCGTCCTGTGGTCTGGCCGATCCGCCCAAAGCCGATGATCCCCATGGTCTTGCCAGCCAGTTCGATCAGCGGATAATCCCAGAAGCACCAGTCTTTGCAGTTTTCCCAGGCTCCCTGATGGACAGCCTGGTCATGATGGCCTACACGATTGCAGATTTCCAGCAACAGGGCAATGGCAAACTGGCCTACCGCTGCAGTCCCGTAAGTGGGGATATTGGTCACCACGATGCCCCGCTCCTTGGCCGCTGCCACATCCACTACATTGTAGCCGGTGGCCAGGACCCCGATGAATCCCAGTTTGGGACAGCGGCCGATGACCGACTTGGACAAGGGCGTCTTGTTGGTGAATACGATTTCCGCATCCCCGATTCTCCGGATGATTTCTTTTTCGTCAGTCACAGGCGTCCGATCATAGACCTGCAAATCACCGAGGGCTGCCATTCCTTCCCAGCTGATATCTCCAGGATTCAAAGTATACCCATCTAATACAACGATTTTTTTCATGTTCCATCCCTCTTTCTTTTTAGCTTTCCGCTTCTGCGTCATTTCCATAGACGCTCAATTCCACCAGATTCCCATCTGGATCCCTCAAGTACAGACTCTCCATGGGGCCGCAAGCTCCATGCCTCCGGCAAGGCCCTTCTTCCACCAGATATCCGGAAGCCAGGATTTCTTCTTTGACTTTATCCAACGGGCCCTTGACAACCAAGCAGAAATCAAGACTTCCAGAAACCGGATACGTCGCCGCTGGAAGGAATTCTGCTTTCCGGGTATGGATATTGATTTTCTGCCGGCCGAAGCGCAAGGCATAGCGGCCATTGGTTTCCTCCACCCTCATGTGCAGGATGTCCCGGTAAAATGCCAGGCATTTTTCCAGATTTTCCGTGGTCAGCACAAAATGATCCAAGCGCTCGATCTGCATATTTTTTCCTTTCTTTTACACAAACATCCTGAACAAGCCCAAAAACGCCAGCAGTGTCAGCACTCCAATGGATCCGATGGCCCACAGGAGCAGCTCCAGGAACAATTTCTCCGCCGGGTATTTCTTCCCGTATTCCGCATCCGTCCCGCAGGCCCCCATGATCACGGCGCCTCCGGTAGAAGCCGGACTCAGACCTGCTACAGAGGCGAAGAGAGCCACCACGCTGACCAGTTCAGACAAGGGGACCTGCCCTCCCAGGTTCGCACCTACCAAGCCGACAGTAGGGAGCAAAGTAGGAAAAACCACTCCGATGGCGGAGGAGAACCAGCTCATGACCCCGGCCAGAAGACCCAGGAAGGCACCGGCTGTGGAAGGTTTCATAGCTCTGGAAATCACTTGGGCCAACAGGTTGATCCCTCCTGTGGCTATGACCAGATTCATCAGGACGCCCACTCCGCAGACCATGATCAAGGTGCTCCAAGGGACACTTTTGAATGCGGTCTTTTCATCTCCGATCCCCAGCAGGATCAAAAGTGCTGCCATCAAGAATGAAGCCAGCCCCACATTCATCCCTAGCTTGAGGACCAAGAGGATCATCACCGCCACACTGCCCAGTGCAATCAGTTGTGTAGCCGTATAATGCAGGTCATCCACAGTCCGGGAAGTCTTTTCCGGGGCCTTGACCTGATATCCCTTGTAAAAGAAGAATACCAGCACCGCCAATACCAGTGTACCCAAAAAAGTATCCAGGAGCAAGATGCTGCTGGATACTGCGATGCCCTGTTTGCTAAGGATTTCCTTGATCAGGACACCTTCCGGAGTAATCGGTGAGAAACGGCCGCAGTAAGTCCCCAGGTTCCCCAACAGCAGCAGCATGATAGGGTGGTAGCCGGTTTCATGGGCCAAAGGAACGGCCACCGCTGCCGCAAAAGCCATGGCCGGCACACAGCCGGGACCGATGGCCGCAAATACGAATCCGACCCCATAAACCAGCGGCGGAACCAGCCACACATGGCGTCCGAAGAGACCGACCAGTTTTCGCATGCTCAATTCGATGCAACCATTGCTCTGGATGATCCCGAAAAACAGGGTGATTCCCAGGAGGATCATAAACAGATTGGCACTGAACCCGGAAATGATCTTCGACCCTTTGAACAAGCCGGTGCCATAGCCTAGGATCACTGCCCCTGCAATGGCCAGCAGCCCCACATTTAGCTTTCTCACGAACCCTACCAGGACCGTGAAGAGCAGGAGCAAAAGCGCAGCCAACCCAATATCCATTTTTTTCTCCTTATACCTGACGGATCACACAGGGTTTCTCCGGAATATTGATCTGATGGCCGCTGAAGTTCCCGTCGATGACAGAGTGGACATATTTGGCGGTTTTCAGCAGCGCCGCAAAATCGATTCCCGTATCATACCCGCTTTTGTTCAGCATGTAGACAAGATCCTCCGTAGAGGTATTGCCGGAGGCCCCGGGAGCAAAAGGGCATCCTCCCAGCCCGCCGACAGCACTCTGGACACTGTCTGCCCCATTCTGCAGGGCTACGTAACTGTTCAGGATCCCCATATTCCGGGTATCGTGGATATGGACATTGAATTCATCTTCCGGAAAGGCCTTTTTCACCGTCTGGAATACTTTTTCTACTAAGGTAGGATACGCCAACCCCACGGTATCGCACAGGGTGAACGCCCGGATCCCCAGGGCATGGAGTTTCCCCACCAGTTCTACCAGCGCCTCCACCGGCATCTCCCCTTCGAAGGGGCAGCCAAAAGCGGTGGCGATATCCTGGGTGATCTTCACATCGGGAAACGCCTGACGGATCTTTTCCATTTCTTCGATGGATTGGGCCACGGTCCGTTTCACATTGTTCATATTGTGGGATTCGCTCAGAGACAGGACTGGAGATATTTCCGTAAGTCCTGCTTCCACGGCCAGCCTGGCCCCGGTGAAATTAGGGACCAGAGCGAACAGCTTGTTTTTGGGATACTTCTCCAAACAATGTTCCACCACTTGGCGGCTGTCCCGGAGCTGGGGGATGGCCTTGGGGCTGACAAAGGAAGTGACCTGGATCTTCTGGAATCCGGCAGCCATCAGCTGATCGATGATCTGCAGCTTGGTCTCCGTAGGAATGAATTCTTTTACATTCTGGAATCCGTCTCTCGGTCCGATTTCTACGACTTTGACTCTTTTCATGCTTATCACCTCTTAAAATACTCCTTTTTTTAATGCATCCAGATAGTCTTCATGGGTCATCCCCAGTTTCTTCTGCAGGATCATTTCCGTGTGCTGGCCCAGGGTAGGAGCCGGACGGGTAATAGAAACCTTTTCATGGGTGAACTTCAGCTGGCTGCCCGTGACCTTGATTTTCCCAGCCACCGGATGTTCCATCTCCACAAACATTTCCCGTGCTCCGGCAATATGGGGATCTTTGGCTACCCGGTCAATGGTGTTGACCGGGGAAGAAGGGATGCCGGCCTTCAGCAGCAGATCCACAATATCATCGATATTCCGTTCCCGGGTCCAGGCTTCGATGATCTCCTTCAAGGGTTCATGGTTTTCTACCCGTTTGATATTGGTGGAAAACCGCTCTTCCTCCAGTGCCGGGATCTGCAGGACCCCTTTCAGCAGATTGTAGAGTTTATCGTTGCCGCAGGCAATGATCACCATGCCGTCTTTGGCCTCAAAGGAATCATAAGGATAAATGGCTTCGTATCGGTTGCCGATCCGGGTGGGGACCCTGCCGGTGCACAAATAGATCATATTGATGATTTCCAACGAGGAAACCATGGAATCCACCAAAGCCACATCCACTTTGTCCCCTTTCCCTGTTTTCAGCCGATGGGCATAGGCTGCCAAGACACCCACACAGCAGCTGACTCCGCCCATCACATCGGAAATAGCAGTACCAGTCCGGGTGGGTTTTCCTCCCGGCCAGCCAGTGGTACTCATCAGTCCGCTCATGGCCTGCCCCAGGATGTCATAGCCCGGCCGCTGGGAATACGGTCCATAGTCGCCGAAACCGGAAACGGCACCATACACAATGGCCGGATTGATTTTCTGCAGTTCTTCATATCCCAGCCCCAGTTTTTCCATCACTCCCGGACGGAAATTTTCCAGGACGATATCACTTTGCTTCACCAGTTCCCGGAAGATTGTTTTACCCTGCTCACTTTTCAGATTCAGGGTCATACCCCATTTGTTGCGGTTCAGATTCATGAAGTAGGCACTTTCCCCATGGACGATAGGCGCATTTTTCCGGGAGTCATCGCCTCTTCCCGGCATTTCGATCTTAATGACTTCCGCCCCCATATCTGCCAGCATCATTCCACAATAAGGTCCGGCCAGCACCCGTGTCAGATCCAAGACTTTCACTCCATCCAGCATGCCTTTTCCGTTCATTTTCAGATCTCCTTTCAGAATGGTTTCTTATCTGCTTTTCTTTATCGCAAAATCCGTGCCAACTCAAGATATATTTGTATAGGGACCAGCATACAGGATTTCTTCCTGCCAAAAAAAGAAAAATGGCTCCTGTAGAACGGAAAAATTTCCTTCTGCAGGAGCCATCCTGGGTTCCCCAGGATCATTTATTTTAAATCATTTCATTTTGTTTCAATTTATTTCAATATTATATTTTTTCATTTTCCGCCACAACGTACTGCGGCTGCAGCCCAATTCGGCCGCCGTTTTTGTCAAATCAAGGGCATTGGCCTTCAAGGCCCGAAGGATCCGTTCCCGCTCCCATTCCAGCAATTCATTTCCAGGGGATCCTCCGCTTGTTTCCTGGACCTGTGGCAGGGACTGGAGCAGATACCGCCGGATGAAATCCGAGCTGGCCCCCTGCTGCAGGAGCAGGCTGAGCCGTTCCAGAAGATTAGACAGCTCCCGTACATTCCCTGGCCAGCTGTACCCCTGTAGTTTTTCCAAGATGTTGTGGACTGCTTTCCGGCTGTTTCCATCATTTTCCGGCCAGAACCTGTTGAAAAGTTCCATGCCCAAAACAGGGACATCCTCTCTGCGTTCCCGCAATGGCGGCAGATACAGGTTCAGGACATTCAGCCGATAATAAAGATCGGCCCTGAACTTTTTCTCCTGGATTTCTTCCAGCAGATTCCGGTTGGTGGCCGCAATGATCCGGATGTCCACAGGAGTCACCGCATCGCTGCCCAATCTCCTGACTTCCTTTTCCTGGAGGACCCGGAGCAGCTGTACCTGGGTAGCCACCGGCATCTCTCCGATTTCATCCAAGAAGATCGTTCCCTGATGGGCCATTTCGAACAGCCCTTTTTTCCCTCCTCGGCTGGCCCCGGTAAAGGCCCCTTCCACATAACCAAACAGTTCCGATTCCAGGAGATCCCGAGGAAAAGCACCGCAGTTGACAGCCACAAAAGGGCCCCCTGCCCGAAGACTGGCATTGTGGATGCTTTGGGCAAACATTTCCTTCCCTGTCCCGGTTTCTCCCTGGATCAGGATGGTGGCATCCGTCTTGGAAAATTGTTCAGCCAAAGAGACGGTATCCCGGAGCTGTCGGGATCCGCCTTTGATATCCGCAAAATGATATTTGGCCGTCAGTCCTTTTTGGTGGAGCTGGATCCGGATTTTCTGTTCCTGTGCCTGGAGTTTCTTCACATCCTGGAAGATCCCTACGGCACCCAGGGTACGTCCTTCTACTTTGATAGGAAGCAGATTGGCAGAAACCAATTTCCCTGCCAAATGGTAGAGTTCTCCCAGCCGGGGCTTGCCTCCCTGCAGCACTTCCAGCATCCGGACCTTTCGGATGGCTTCCGTCAAATGCCGAGGATTTTCTCCGGCAGGATTCCCCAAAAGCATCCTGGCCCTTTCGTTCATAAGATCCGGCCGGCCCTGGCCGTCAATGGACAGCACCGCATCATGGGTATAGTCCAGGATCAGGCCATACCGTTCCAGCTGCAGTTTCAGGGCCTGCTGTTTCTTTTCTTCATTTTTCTGTACTTCCAGCCATTGGACAGCGGTTTCCATGGCCAAAAGCAAAGAATCCACTGAACTTTCAATGGTGATATGTTCCAGTCCTTCCTGTGCAGAAAAACGGGCACTGTCCGCACCGCCCACGCCCAGGACCGCTCCGTCCTTTACGGCTTCTGCAACGGCTTCCGCACACTGTTCCAAAGAAGAAAAAGTATAATACAGTGCCTGGATATGCTGGAGACTGCAGGCCGTCTTCACATCTGCCGGGATCCTCCCGTAGGAGAACAATGCCACCTTTCCCTGGATGGCGGCTGCTTTTTCCAAGGCATCTACATAATCAGCCAAGGTCATGCCGATTTCCACGATAGGAACGGCAAACTGTGCTTCCAGCATTTTCTTCGTCCCTCGGCGGCTGATGAACAGCCTAGCTCCTGCCTTGATCAATTTTTCTCCCACTGACAGGGCATCGCCAAGAGAAGCCTTCACCACCCCGATGGGAAAACGATGCTCCTGCACAAGCTGCCGGCTCCGCCGCAAAAGTTCTTCCGTAGGGGCGATCAGCCAAATCTGCCTATCTTGAGAAGAATCCATGATATCCTCCTTTTCCCATTTTTCCTCATTATACCCTATTTCTCAACTCCCTGAAAAATACCCGGAAATCCGGCACAGCCTTGCACCAAAGTACGGACGGATGGTACAATGGGGCAAACAGCTGAAAAAGGAGTCTTTCCATGACTTTCTATCATGATTTTCTTGCCTGGCTGCCGGCCCTCCTGATCTTGGGGGTGACGGTCCTGTTTTACATCGGCTTCCGGATTGTCAGCATCCGGGTCATCCGGTTCATCCTGGATAAACTGCCCTTTGCCGCTGATGAAAACATCGCTGCAGCGGTTTATCGGCCCGGCCGGATGGCCATCGGAGTTTTCGGGACTTACACGGCCCTGGCCAATTCTCCCTGGGAAAGATTGGCCCAGACGGCCTTTGTTTCCAACTCCGTATCTTCTCTGCTGATCATCGCCTTTTACTGGAGCCTGTACAATTTCAGTTCCACCACCAATGTGATCTTCAACCACTTTTTCAACAAATCCGGCAAAAAACTGGATCCAGCCATCAGCGGCCTGTTCTCTTCTTTCTTCCATGCTCTGATCCTGTTTTTTGCCCTGGCCACCGTCCTGAGCACCTGGGGCTTCAACATCAGCGGCTTCATCGCCGGGCTCTCCATCGGCGGGCTGGCCGTCTCCCTGGCGGCCAAGGATTCCCTGGCCAACATCTTTGCCTGTCTGGTGATCCTGATGGACCAGCCTTTCCATGTAGGAGACTGGATCATCTGCAACAATGTGGAAGGGATCGTGGAATCCATTTCCTTCCGCAGCACCAATGTACGGACCTTCACCCAGGCCCTGGTGTACATCCCCAATTCCCTGATCATCAGCACCCCCATCCAGAATTTCACCAACCGGCATATGCGCCGGCTGGAAATGACCCTAGGAGTCACCTATGACAGCACCCGGGAGCAGATGGAAGAGCTGGTCCGGAAAATCACGGAATTCCTCCGGCAGGATCCGGATATCGTGGATGAAGGGATCACCGTGGCTTTTTCCAATATGGGAGCCAGCAGCCTGGACATCAGCATCGTCTGCTATTGCTGCCATACGGGTTATGACAAGTACATGAAAAGCAAGGAACGGATCAATCTGGAACTGATGCGGCTGCTGGAAGAAACCGGAACCAGCGCCGCCTTTCCCAGCACCAGTGTGTATATCGAAAAAGGACCGGCCGCCTGAGCGGCTGGTCTTTTTTTGTCACTGGCCTCTTGTCACTGGTCTCTAGCCTATAGAAAGAACCCGTGACTGACGGGTTCTTTCGAATAAATAATAGAACTATGCTTTTCTTTTAATCCGTTGCTTGTCTAGTTTTTTCTGGAGAAGCAAGGACAAGCCAAAGACACGTCGGAGCCAGCATCATACAATGAAAGGCAGCCGCAGACCGGCTGCCTTCCTTCGTCCAGTGACCAGAGACGAGTGACCAGTGACCGGGGGGTGAACTTTTTTTCACACCCCCCTTCTCAAATCCCTGCCTTCCTCACCAGTTCGATGATGTACTCCGTTGTCTTGTCGAAGTTTTCGTCCACGGGGATGGTGTAATCGGCGTATTTCAGATACAGGGGCATCCGTTCCTTATACAGCTGGGTGAGCCGGTCTTCTGCAGAATTCAGCAGGGGCCGGGTCACTTTGTCCACACAGCCGGCAATGGCTGCCAGGTCCCGGTTCAGGAAAAAGATCTTGCCCGTTGCCTGGAGGAAAGCAATGTTTTCCGGCCGTTTCACTACCCCGCCTCCGCAGGAAATGATGATGCCGTCCATAGCCGCCAGCGTCTTCACAGCAGCTGTCTCAGCCTGGCGGAACACGTCTTCCCCTTCCTGGAACAAATCCTTGATGGTCCGTCCGGTCTGCTCCACCACTTTGTCATCCGCATCCAGCACCGGCCGTCCCAGAGCTTTGCCCAGTTTCCGTCCGATGGTGGTCTTGCCGGCACCGGGCATGCCGATGAGTACGATATTAGCCATGGAATGTTTCCTCCAGTTGTTTCATGATTTCCGGGATCAAATCCGGATCTATTTTTTTCTGCTGCCAGATTTCTTCGGAAGCTATCGCCTGGGCCACCAGCATGTACAGTCCATTGCAGGTCCGTGCCCCCGCCTTCCGGGCATCCGCCAGTAACCGGGTCTCTCCCGGATTGTAGATAATATCCACGGCCGCAGCGAACCGGGCCGTGAAATCTTCCGGCACCGGGCTGGCTTCCACTTTAGGGAACATACCCACCGGTGTGGTGTTGATGATCACCTGGCCCCCTGCTTTTCCGGCCAGGGCTTCCTCATAGGTTTCCAGCCGGGTGTCCGGCCGCTGCTCCAGGAAGTGGCCCAGTGCCTTTTCTGCTTTTGCCCGGTCCCGTACCAGGATCCGGAGGGAAGCGGCCTTCCGGTCTGCCAGCACCTGGAGTACCGCTTTAGACGCTCCACCACTGCCCAGGACCGTAACGTCAGCCCCTTTGAGGCCAATGCCGGATGCCTGGAGCATCCGGTCGAAACCCAGATAATCCGTATTGTATCCTTTCACTCCTTCGGGAGTGAAAGACAGGGTATTCACCGCCCCGATCTTTGCCGCTTCCGGGGCAATGTCTGTCAGATAGGGGATCACCGTTTCCTTATAGGGAATGGTCACATTGCTGCCCCGGAGCTCCTCCGGATTGTCCCGGACAAAAGAAACCACCTCTTCCGGTTCCCGTTCCAAGAGTCCATAGGTATCCTCTGTCCCCAGGGCCCGGAAGACCGCCTGGTGGATCTGGGGCGACAGGCTATGTCCCAGCACCCTTCCCAATAATCCAAATTTCATGATTCTTTTTCTTCCTTTCCATGGTCTGCCGGATAGTTCCCCAGGATCTTGCATTCTGTAGTGTCTTCCGGCAGATCTCCCAGGGCTTTCTGCACCGCCGGATCCGTCAGATGGCCGGTGATGTCGATGTGGAAGTAATATTCCCAGGGCCGTCCCGGTATGGGCCGGGATTCGATATTGGTCATATTGATCTGATGCCGGGCAAAGTGGGACAGGACCCGGTACAGGGATCCGGGCTGATGCTTCAGGCTGACGATCAGGGTGATCTTATCGGCTTCCGGAACCAGTTCCCGCTGCTGGCTGATGATGATGAACCGGGTATAATTGCTTTGGTTGGTATTGATGCCCCGAGCCAGGATCACCAGCCCATACTGTTCGGCCGCCTGGGCGCCGGCTACAGCCGCCATATGGGTGTCTTTTTTCTGGGCCACCAGTTCCGCCGCCTTAGCCGTATTGAAATAATTGAACTGCCGCATGGCAGGATGTTCCTTGAAGAACACCTGGCACTGGGAAAACCCTTGGGGATGGGAATAGACTTCTGTGATTCCTTCCAGTTTAGAGCCTGGACAGGCCAGGAGGCAGTGTTCCACCTTGACGATTTTTTCTCCCACGATGGAAGCCCCATACCGCCGGACCAAGTCGTACACATCGGTGATCCCTCCCGTGGACGAATTCTCGATGGGCAGCACTCCATACCGGACTTTTCCATCCATCACGGCCTGGATCACATCTTCGAACAGCATGAAGTTCTTGGCTTCTACCGGTTTTCCAGCAAAATACATCCGGAGGGCCAGATGGCTGTAGGCCCCTGGCACCCCCTGATACCCCACAGGAATGGTTTCTTCAGCCATGATTTACCTCCGTTCTGCTAACAGGAACAGATCCAGCAGGGTCCAAGCCGTCACAGCTTCGATCACTGGGACAGCCCGGGGCAGGATGCAGGGATCGTGACGGCCGGTGACTTCCAGGGTGGTATCTTCCCCTGTGACCACATTCACCGTGTGCTGGGTCTTGCCGATGGAAGGGGTGGGTTTGATGGCCACCGTAAACAGCAGAGGCATCCCATTGGTGATTCCCCCGGTGACGCCGCCGTTATGGTTAGTGGTGCAGACCACTTTCCCATCCTGATAGGCCATAGGATCATTGGCCTCACTGCCCCGCATTTCCGCCAGGCCGAATCCATCTCCGAAAGCGATGCCTTTCACCGCCGGGACGGAGAACAGGGCATGGCTCAGCCGGCTTTCCACGGAATCGAAATAGGGTTCCCCCAGGCCCACCGGCAGCCCGATGGCCATGCACTCGATGATCCCGCCGACAGAATCTTTTTCTTTCTGGGCTTCCGTGATCCGGGCCGCCATGGTTTCCCGGACGGAAGGGTCCAGCACCGGCAAAGTCTCCTCCCCCATGGCCCGCAGGGTCTCCGCTGTTTCTCCCAGAGGGTTGAATTTCTGGTCCCGGACTCCTGCCAGCATGGCCACATGAGCCCCTACCGTCACACCTCTGGCCGCCAGCAGCTGTTTAGCCACGGCACCGGCAAAGACCAGAGGAGCCGTCAGCCGGCCGGAAAAACTGCCCCCGCCCCGATAGTCATTGCAGCCGTGGAACTTCACATAGCCAGGATAATCCCCATGGCCCGGCCGCATGATTTCTTTCATCTTGCTGTAATCTTTGGAATGGGCATTGCTGTTGGGGATCCGGGCACAAAGAGCCATACCGGTAGTCCGGCCGTTGAAAAAACCGCTTTCGATGCTGACACTGTCACTTTCCTTCCGGGGCGTGGCCAGCTTGCTGTTGCCAGGAGCCCGCCGCTTCATTTCCCGTTCGATGGCTTCCTGATCCAGTTCGATGCCTGCCGGCAGCCCGTCGATCACCACTCCGATGGAAGGTCCATGGGATTCTCCAAAAATGGTCAGCTTGATCTGCTCACCCATCACACTGCTCATAACGTCCTCCTAACGCTGCGAAATCCTGCCAGAACTCCGGATACGATTTGGCCACACACTCGGCTCCCACCAAGGTCAGGGGTTCCCGGCAAAAGATGCTGGCCACTGCCAGGCTCATGGCGATCCGGTGGTCATTCCAGCAGTCCACCGTGCCGCCATTGAGTTCTTCCACCCCGTCGATGGAAAGGCCGTCCGGCCGTTCCGTGATCTTGGCGCCCAGCTTGTTCAGTTCTGTGGTCATGGCTTTCAGCCGGTCACATTCCTTCAGCCGCAGCCGTTCGGCGTGGATGATTTCCGTATGGCCCTGGCTGAGAGCCGCTGCCACGGTCAAGACCGGGATGATATCCGGGCAGTCTCCCCCGTCGATGGTGGTGCCAAGGGGCGTGGCAGGCCGGCTCACCAGTTTTTCTCCTTCGAAGACCACCTGTCCTCCCATTTTCTGGAGGATGGGGATGATAGCCTTATCCCCCTGGAGGGAATCGGGATCCATCCCCAATAAGTCGATGGTCCGGCCTAGCATCCCAGCCGTAAGCCAGAAAGCAGCCTGGGAATAGTCCCCTTCCACGGCGCCCTGCCGGGGCTGGTACTGCTGGTTCCCGGGGATCCGGTACCGGCGGTAGTTGTCGTGTTCGATCCGGATGCCATATTTTTGCAGAGCCGAAAGAGTCAGGGCGATATAGCTCTGGCTTTCCAGCTTCCCGGTGATTTCCAGGGTGGACTCCCCGTCCAGCAGGGGCAAGGCAAAGAGCAGTCCGCTGATGAACTGGCTGCTCACATCGCCAGGTAAAGTGAAATGCCCTGGCCGGAGCGGTCCCCGGACCGTCAAAGGGAAATTTTCCGTCTCACTTCCCTTTTGGAACAGCAGGCCCTGTTCCCGGAAAATGGTCTCATAAGGATCCAGGGGCCGGCTGCCTAATTTTCCAGAACCGATAAAGGTAAAGGGTTCCCCGCAGACCGCTGCCAGAGGGATCAGGAAACGGAGCGTGGAACCGGATTCTCCACAGTCCAGGGTCTTCCCCGCCTGGCGGGGCCGGCATCCTTCCACCGTAAAACCGGTACGGCCGTCTGTTTCCTTTTGAGAAGTGATCCCCGCCCCCAGCTGCCGGAGGCAGTCACAGGTTGCCAGGATATCCTTGCTGAGGCTGACTTCTTCCACTTGGCTCTTCCCCTGTGCCAGGGCTGCACAGATCAGGGCCCGGTGCCCCATGCTTTTGGAAGAAGGTACCCGGAGAGTCCCGGTGAGGGAGCCCGGCTCAATGCGCAACGTGGTCATGATCTCATCCTTTCACATAGGGTTCCAGATCCGCAAAAGCCACTTTCTTCAACAGGCTTTTCCCGATTTCCGGGACAATGATCAACGTGATCTGGTTCCCCCGTTTCTTTTTGTCCATAGCGATCCCTGCCAGCACATCCTGGTCACGGATGGGGTCTTCTGTGGGGATCCGGTATCTTTCCAGCAGATGCTGGATCCGGTCCGCCGTACCTGGTTTGGTCAAACCCATTTTTTCTGTATTCCGGGTCAGCCGCACCATGCCGATGGCCACTCCTTCCCCATGGGTATATTTTTCATAATGGTAGTACCGTTCCACGGCGTGGCCGATGGTATGGCCGAAGTTCAGCACCATCCGGGCCCCCACGTCCCGTTCGTCTTCCTCCACCACCTTCACCTTCAATCGGCAGCAGGCCGCGCTGATCTCGGCAGCATGGGCCAGGATATCTTCATCCCCCTGGAACTGCTCCAGCCGGGCAAACAGGTCCGGATCGCCGAAAGCGGCACATTTGATCACTTCTGCCAAGCCATCATGGAGATACCGCCGGTCCAGGCTCCGGAGGAGTTCCGGATCCATCAGGACCCCCTTGGGCTGGTAGAAAGCGCCCACTAGGTTCTTCCCTTCCGGCAGGTCCACAGCCACCTTGCCTCCCACACTGCTGTCGATCTGGGCCAGGAGCGTCGTCGGGATCTGGATGAAATCCACTCCCCGAAGGAAGCTGGCCGCCACAAAACCGCCCAAGTCTCCCGGGACTCCGCCGCCCAGGGTGATCACCAGATCGCTGCGGGTCATGCCGAAGTCGGCACAGGAGCGTACCATGCGGCCGAAGGTTTCCAGGTTCTTGTGTTCTTCCCCCGCTTCCATCACCAGCCGGCGTACAGAAAACCCTTGCTCCCGGAGCTGCTGTTCCAGGCTGTCTCCATAGAGTCCGTCAACGGTCCGGTCTGTAAGGATGGCCACCTTATCCGCCTTGGACAGGTCCCGGACCTTTTTTCCCATGGCAGCCCAGGAATGGACGGCAATTTCAATGGTATAGGATTTTTCTCCCAGATCAACGAAGATTTTTTCCATAGAACATGTCCCTTCTTTTCTTTTTGGCCTGCCCCATCATCTGTTCCAGTTCCTCTTTATCATCCTGCTGGAGGGCGCTTTTCCAGTGTTCCAGCTGCATCTCCAGTTTGTTGATCTCCCGGAGCACCGGTCCTTTATTCAGGAGGAAAAGATCGCTCCACAGGGCCGCATTGATATCCGCCACCCGGGTGGCATCCCGGAAAGATCCAGCCACGAAGTACTTGGTATTCTCCTGCATGGAATCACTGTTGATCAGGGAGACCGCCATCACATGGGGCAGATCGCTGGTATAGGCAATGATGCTGTCATGCTCTTCCACAGTCAGTTCCACCACCCGGGCACAGCCCAATTCATAGGCCATGTTCCGGAGCCAGGCTTCATGATCCGGCCGATTGTCCGTCCGACGGATCAGGATGAAATTGGCCCCCTGGAAAATCTGGGAAGTGCTCTGGCTGTAGCCCTTGCCTTCCCGTCCCGCCATGGGATGGGTGGGGACGAAATCCATATCCGGTCCCAGGAGGGCATCCACCTGGTCCGGGATGCTCCCTTTGATCCCCATCACATCAGTAAGGAGCACATCCGGCTTGAAATACTGGACATGTTCCCGGACAAAAGGGACAAAGGCACTGGGGTACATGCAGCAGATGATCACATCCGCTTCCCGGAGGCGTTCCGGCTCCCCGTCCGCCAGTTCCGTCACATAGCCTTCATCTTTCGCCATGAGAGAGACGATATGGTTTCGGTCCATCCCGATGATCCGCTTCACCTTCTGGCTTTTCAGAGCCTTGGCGTAGGATCCGCCGATCAGTCCCAGCCCCACAATTGCAACAACCGTATCCTGCAGTTTCTTCATTGCTGTTTCCTTCCCGTTTCTGTCTTTACAGTTCCCGTCCCACAGCCGGTGCCAGGATCCGCAGGTCCTGCATCAGCTTCTCAAAAGCCGACAGGGACAGGCTCTGGGCCCCATCGCACCAAGCATGCTGGGGATCGTTATGGGTCTCGATGATCAGCCCGTCCGCCCCGGCTGCAATAGCTGCCTTGCTCATGGTAGGCACCATCCAGGCTTTCCCGGTGGCATGGCTGGGGTCCACGATCACCGGCAGATGGCTCAGCCGCTTCACCGCCTGCACCGCAGACAGGTCCAGGGTGTTCCGGGTATAGGTTTCAAAAGTCCGGATGCCCCGTTCGCAGAGGATGACATTTTCATTGCCTTCCGACATGATGTATTCCGCACTCATGAGCCATTCTTCGATGGTAGCAGACAGGCCCCTCTTCAGGAGGATGGGTTTCTGCAGTTTGCCCAGCTCTTTCAACAGGGTGAAGTTCTGCATATTCCGGGCCCCCACCTGGATCAGGTCCACTTTTTCCACAAATTCATCGATCTTATCCGCCGACATGATTTCCGTCACGATGGGCAGGTGGTTGGCATTGCCCGCCTGGCGGATCAAATCCAGTCCTTTGTCGCCCAGGCCTTGGAAAGAATACGGGGAAGTCCGTGGTTTGAACGCCCCACCCCGGAGCATATCGGCACCGCTCTGTTTCACAGAAGCGGCAATGGTATTCATCTGCTGCTGTCCTTCCACCGAGCAGGGGCCCGCAATGACCACCAATTTCTTGCCCCCTACCTTCACTCCGCTGACATCGATGATGGAATCTTCCGGATGGAACATCCGGTTGGCCCGTTTGAAGGGTTCTTGGACCCGCATGGCCTTATCCACCCATTCATTCACCATGAAATCTTCCGGATCCAGGATACTGGTATCCCCTACGATGCCCAGGACTTCCTGGCTTTCCCCGATGCTGTCGTGGATGGTGAAACCTCTTTGTTCCAGGCTCTTTTTCAGTTTTTCAGAAGCTTCCTTGGGTGCACCTTTCTTCATTACGATGATCATGTCGTTTCCTCCTGTTCTTCTTTCCTACCATTCTACTTTTGCAGACGCCCTCTGCATAAAAAAAGCAGACTCGCAAGGAGTCTGCTTTACGGTTCAATGGGAACCTCCGGGAATCCGGAGCATCAGTCTCTCTTCACGGCTGGACAAGCATGCAGTTCATGGCAACCAAAATAACCAAAGCTAAAATAATAGCTCTGGGTAAAGTAGAAGCCATATGCAGTTCCCCAGTTCATAGTAGAAAGAGTCATGTTCAAACCGCCTTTATACATTGGAATGCGTATATAATACTCCTGTTTACAAAATCCGTCAATGGAGAAATGATTTTCCTGACATTGAAACGAAAATATGTATCGATAGTTACAGGATTGTGTTATCTATCCAACACTACATCCAAATCTTCCAGGGCGTGGCCTGTGGTGTCAGAGAACCGTACCCGCAGGTTGCCGAACCGGGGCAGTTTCTTTTCCGGGATGGTCACCACATGCTCTTCACTGAGGGCTTCGCTGCCATCATCCTGGAGGCCAGAAGGATCCTGGATCGCGACCGTCACATTCAGCAGACGGCCGAACAGCTCCGCTTTGGTGATGGCCAGTTTCCCGTTCTGTCCGTTGGTATCCATGGCCGCATAGAGCACCAGCTTGTTGGCATAGGAAGCACCGGAATACCGGCGCCGAGCCTGCTGGATTTTTTCCTGCTGGGTGGTCAGCTTCTTGATGCTGGCCAGTTCCGGAGCATCCTGTCCGGCTTTGGGAGGGATGAACGCCGTGCAGACCAGACCGGGGACTGCCTTTTCGCTGTCATGTTCCCAATCCGTATGGGCATCAGCGGCCTGATAGATGACCCTGCCATCTTTGACCACTCGTTCTGAAACAAAAAGTTCTCCATCCGCCAGTCTCATCCGTTCCGCTGCGTAGCCCGGGGCAGTACACAGCACTGCCATGAGCGCCAGTGCCATTGTTTTTTTCCACTGCATATCCTTCACTCCTTGTGGGTACCGAGGCACCCGGATTTTCTTTCTCCTATTATACACTGTTTTTGACTTACAAGTCAGGGGAAGTTTTGGATTGCTTGGATAAGAAGTCAGACCGGCCCTTGCGGGCCTATCAGAAGTCAGACATCAGCTTGACCCGCGATAAGCACGGGCGTACTGCTATATCGAATAAAACTGACGTCTGACGTCTCAAGGCCCGTCAGGACCGTTTCTGACTTCTTACTATAATGTAACCTGTTTGCATTCAGTTGGATTTTTTCCTATAATAGGGACAGGTTGATAACTGTTTACCTTGAGGGAGGTTTTTTCAATGAGCGAATGTGATCACTGCGATCATTCTCACTGCTCCGGCTGTGAATCCAATCCGAAGCAGAACCCGCAGGATGTGGCCATTGCCGATTTCCTGCAGCATGTCAAACATAAGATCGTCGTCATGAGCGGCAAAGGTGGCGTGGGCAAAAGCACGGTTTCCGTAGACCTGGCCCTGCTCCTTAGCGAACGGGGCTATCAGGTGGGCCTGATGGATGTGGACCTCCACGGCCCCAGCGTAGCCGGTATGCTGGGTTATATGGACAAGCATGTCCAGGTGGAAGGAGAAAAGCTGGTCCCCTTCCGCTACAGCGACCATCTGGAATTCTTATCCGCCCAGGGGTTCCTGGCCCAGCAGGACGATGCCCTGATCTGGCGGGGTCCTCTGAAAGTGGGTGCCATCCGGCAGTTCATGAGCGACACCAAATGGGATCCTTTGGACTACCTGATCATCGACTGCCCTCCGGGCACCGGGGATGAACCTTTGACAGTAGTCCAGACCATCAAGGATGCGGAAGCCATCATCGTGACCACACCCCAGAAAGTGGCCCTGGCCGATGTGCGGAAATCCCTGAGCTTCTGCCAGCTGGGCCATATCCCGGTCCGGGGCATCATCGAGAACATGAGCGGATTCGTCTGCCCCCACTGCGGGCAGGAAGTAGATATCTTCAAAGCCGGCGGCGGCAAAGCCCTGGCCGAGGAAAAGGGCCTGCCTTTCCTGGGCCGGATCCCCATCGATCCCCAGGTGGTAGCTGCAGAAGACGCAGGGAATCCCCTGGAAAACATCAGCGAAGCCAGCCGCAAAGCCTTGAACAGCATTGTGGATAAAGTGGTTGAACAAGATCAATAAAATGAAGGGGCTGTTGCGCACACAACAGTCCCTTCATTTTTTCAGTCCCAATTTACCCCAGAGCCCGACAATCCCGGCGAAGATGACCAGTACTACGGGAGAAACATCAGTGAACATATTGATACCCAGCACCACCAGGAATACCCCGATGGTCAGCCAGTCTACGATGGCACTTCTGGCTAATTTGGACACTGCATTGAAGATCAGGATGCAGACACACACCCGGATCCCGGCAAAGGCATCTTTCACCGCCGGATAATCTGCCAGATTCGCCAGCCCTGCCGCCAGGATCGAAATGATCACTAAGGAAGGGAACACCACCCCCAGCGTCGCCACGATCCCCCCGATGGTCCCTCGCTCCTTATACCCGATGAAGGTAGCCACGTTGACCGCAATGATGCCCGGAGTACACTGCCCTACTGCATAATAGTCCGTCAGCTCTTCTTCCGTAGCCCAATGGTACCGTTCCACGATATCCGACTGCAGGATGGGCAGCATGGCCATCCCGCCGCCAAAGGTCACGCCCCCGATCCGGGCAAAAACAACGAACAATTTCCATAATGATGGCATTCTCCCCACCTCCCATGTTTTTTATTGTAGCGCATTTCTTTTTAAAAATATAGCTTTTCTGTATTCTCTTTGGACATGGTATACTGTATATTATATTCTTCAGAATATTTTATGTCTTTTTGCCTCCCATGGCCCGAGTATTGCACGAATTTTGCGACAACTAAATATAATTGAGATTTCAGCAAGCGAAAGATAAGCAGGATACGCCGAGTTTCGTGCCGATTTTTGTCGAATTTTATATTCAATTTTATATTTATAGTTCATATAGTCTTAAAAAGATATTATTTTTTTTACATTTTTTTCATAAAAATCCATTGACACAGTAAGTTAGCCATTTGTGTCCCGTACATTATTGCAGTTTTTTCATTTTTTCGGTATAGTACTCATAGAAGCTGCATACAACCTGTATACCAGAAACACAAAAAGGGAGGGAAAAATCCATGGAATTAACGCAGGATCAAAAAGATCTGTTGGAGGGCAAATATGGACAGGGAGCCCAGCTGGCTATGAAAGTCCAAGTTGCCATCGGGGAATCTTTCGGAGCCAAGCGGATGGTCCCCATCACCCGGTCCCATGTAGCCTTGAGCAACCAGGATGCTGATCTCTGGCTGGCAGAGAAGATGGTCAGCCTGGGGGCCAAATGCCGGATCCGTCCTACGGTCAACCCCGGCTTCTGTCTCAGCTATTTCAAAGCCCTGGGGACCATCACGGATGATGACTATGCCATGATGGAACGGACGGACAAGGCCTATCGGACACTGGGTGCTGAGCTGAGTTACAACTGTACCCCTTATATCGATACCAACGTCCCCCTGTTCGGAGAAATCTGTGCTTTTTCCGAATCCAGTGCCACACCTTTCGTCAACGCCATCTGGGGAGCCCGCTCCAACCGGGAAGGTGCCAACTCCGCACTTTTTGCTTCCATCACCGGCTATGTGCCAGAATACGGCCTGCTGCTGGATGAGAACCGCTATGGGAACATCCTGGTCAATGTGGAAGCGGATATGACCTGCGATGCCGATTACCATATCCTGGGCATGTGCGGGAAAAAGATCGGCCATGGGATCCCTGTCTTCACCGGCCTTCCCAAGACCATTTCCAAGGAAGCCCTGCGGAACCTGGGTGCTGAACTGAACACTTCCGGCTGTTATGATATGTACCACATCCCCGGCTTCACTCCGGAAGCACCGGATGTAGAAACAGCTTTCGGCGGAAAGGAACCGGAACGGGTGGTCACCATCACCAACGAAGACCTGGCAGAGGTCCTGGATGAAATCTCGGTAGATACGCCGCGGCCTGTGGATTTCGCCATGTTCGGATGCCCTCATTTCACCTTGAACGAATGTCAGTACATCGCCAAAAAGATCAACGGCCGCAAGCTGGCCATCCCTATGTGGATCCTGACGGGAGAACATGTACTGGCCATGGCCAAACGGACCGGCATCTACGATCAGCTGGAGCCTTACGGAGCCCATATCGTGCCGGATACCTGTCCGGACCAGCCCTGCTGGCATTTCCTGAAGGGGAAGATCGGGATCACCGAATCCCCGAAATGTGCCTACTACCCTCAGCGGAGGGGCATCCATTTCGTCATCCGTAATCTCGATACCTGCATCGAAGCAGCCCTGACCGGGGAGGTGAAATAAATGAAGACGTTTACCTGTCATAAAATTTCCGATGGCAAGGCAGAAGGACCGGCCATCGTTTCCACCGATGATGTGATGTTCTATCTGATCGACCCGAAAACAGGGACCGTCATCGAAAAAGAACACAGCCTGGAAGGCAAGAGCATCGCTGGGAAGATCATGATTTTCCCCAGCGGGAAGGGCAGCAGCGTGGTCCAGGCAGATGGGCTCTTCCAGCTGATGAAGCAGCACAACCAGCCCAAAGGGATGATCGTCCAACGGCCGGATACGGTGCTGGTCACCAGCGCCATCCTCTTTGAGATCCCCATGGTGGATCAGGTGGATCCCGCTTTTTATCAGGAAGTCAAAGAAAATGATACCGTCGAGATCGATGCCGACGCAGGCCTGGTAAAGATATTGTAAGGCACAGGCTGTCTAGTTCAGTAAGGGAGGCTTGAAAATGAAAACATCCAAACTGTTGGTCCTGGCGATGACTGCAATGATTTCCATCGGTGCTCTGACCGGCTGCGGCGGCGGCGATAAGGGCAGCGGCGGCAAGAGTTCTGCTGTGACCCTGAAGATCGGCCATGTGGAACCGGAAGACCGTTCCACCCATAAAGCCCTGTTGAACTTCAAAAAGAGTGTGGAAGAAAAATCCAAAGGCCGTCTGAAGATCGAGATCTACCCCAACGGCGCTTTGGGCGGTGATGTCCAGCTAATGGAAGCCGTTGCCACCGGTTCCCTGGATATGGCCCTTCCTTCCACTTCCGTCCTGACCACTTACAGTGATGAATTCGGTATCCTGGATATGCCCTACCTGTTCAAAGATGCCAAATCCGCCTTTGCGGCTATGGACGGCGACGTTGGCAAGCAGCTCTCGGAAAAGATCAAATCCAAGGGCATCGACATCCTGGGATATACCTACAATGGTCCTCGGAGCACTACCAGCAAAGTGAAACCCATTGAAAAACCGGAAGACCTGAAAGGCCTGAAGATGAGAGTCATGGAAAGCCCGATCTTCATCGACTACTACAAGACCCTGGGCGCCAACCCCACTCCTATGAGCTTCACAGAACTGTACACCGGTCTGCAGCAAGGGACGGTAGAAGCTCAGGAGAACCCGCCTTCCCTGACTTTCGCCAACAAATTCTATGAAGTCCAGAAATATTCCAGCATCGATGAACACGTCCACAACTTCCTGGCATTCATGATGAATGATGCCAAATTCAAATCCCTGAGCGCAGATGATCAAAAACTGCTCCAGGACGAAGCCAAGAAATGCGTGGATGAACAGCGGAAGATGGAACTGAAGGACAATGAAAAGGCCATCAAAGATCTGGAAACCATCGGCAAACTCCAGACCAACATCCTGACTGCAGATCAGAAAGCCGCCATGCGGAAAGCCCTGCAGCCCATGTATGACAAGTACCAGGCCAAATTTGGCAAAGCCTTGTTCGACCTCTGCGAAAAATACAATAAATAGTTGAGTCGGAGAATGTTGGGGTGTGAAAAGAATTGGTTCACACCCCTCTCTCCCCTTTTTCTGGAAGAAAGGAGTGACTATGGATAAGTTCCTGGAAAAGTGGACCTTTCTGGAAGAGCGGCTGCTGGTCTTCAGCCTGGTCTTCAATACCCTGCTGATCTTTACCCAGATCATCATGCGGGGGGCCTTCAACTCTTCCCTTTCCTGGTCCGAAGAATTATCCCGCTATGTATTCATCTGGCAGATCTGGCTGGGGGCGGATCTGGCCTATGCCTATCATGAACACATCCGGGTAGAGATGATCTACCACTGGCTCCCAGGGCCCAAGGCCTGCCGGATCCTGGACATCCTGGTGGATATCATGTGGCTGGCTTTCAACATCTTCCTTACCTACAAAGGCTTCGACCTGTGCCAGTCCATGGCTTCCCGCCATACCCTTTCCTCCGGGATGCGCCTGTCCCTGACCTATGTCTATGCGGCCCTGCCCGTTGCCTCGTTTTTTTTAAGCCTGCGTCTTGTATACAGCCTGTATACCAAGATCCGTTATGGCCGTTCAGACCTTAAGGAGGTGTAACGGACCATGGAAGCGATTTTTCTTTTTGGACTTTTCCTGATCCTTCTCATGCTCAGTGTCCCCATCGGATATGCCATCGGCATCGTCACCCTGGTCACCATGCTGGAATTCACTTCCATGCCCACCTTGATGATTGCCCAGAACAGCATCGCCGGGGTGGATTCCTTCCCGCTTTTGGCCATTCCCTTCTTCATGCTGGCTGGGAACCTGATGAGCGGTGGCGGGATTGCCAAGCGTCTGGTGAATTTCTTTGAATGTTTCATCGGGCACATTACCGGAGGCCTGGGCATGGTCACCATCGTGGTCTGCATGTTCTTTGCTGCCATTTCCGGTTCAGCCGTGGCTACGGTTTCTGCCGTAGGGGCCTTCATGATTCCCCAGATGGTGGAACATGGCTACAGCAAGCCTTTTTCCGCTGCGCTGACCGCCGCTGCCGGCACCATCGGTGTCATCATCCCCCCGTCCGTCCCCTTCGTCATTTACGGAGTAGTCTCCGGGGCTTCCATCACCAATCTGTTCACAGCTGGTTTCCTGCCGGGGATCCTGATGGGGGTTGCCCTGATAATCGTCTGCTTCATCGTCTCGAAAAAGAGGGGCTATCGGGGCAGCACGGAAAGGGCCTCGTTCAGCAAGATCGTCCATACCTTCCAGGACGCCATCTGGGCCATCCTGTCCCCTGTAATCATCCTGGGTGGGATCTATTCTGGCAAATTCACCCCCACGGAAGCAGCCGTGGTTTCTGTGGTTTATTCCTACATCGTAGGACGTTTCGTCTACAAAGAACTGGATGCCTCTTCCACCTATAAATCCCTGAAAGATGCTATCGTCATCAACGGCGCCACCACCTTCATGGTAGGCCTTTCCACCGCCTTTGCTGCTCTGTTGACCATGGAACAGATCCCCCTGAAGATTGCAGCCTTCATCACCGGGATCAGCAACAATGGCGTGGTCATCCTGCTGATGGTGAACCTGTTCCTGCTGATCGTCGGTATGTTCATCGACAACATCCCCGCCACCATCATCCTGACCCCCATCCTGCTGCCCATCTGCAAGAAATTTGGCATGAACCCCGTCACTTTCGGGATCATGCTGACCATGAACCTGGCCATCGGATTCTGCACCCCGCCCTATGGGATCAACCTATTTGTGGCTACCGCCATTTCCAAAGTGAAGATGGAAGCCCTCTCCAAGGAACTGATCTTTTTGATCGGTGCACTTCTGGCCGTCCTGGCTTCTGTAACTTATATTCCGGCCGTCACCACTGTATTCATGAAATAAAAGGAGGGATTCCCTATGCTGATTTGGATCATCGATGAAGAATGGAAAGACTACGATATGGAAAAAGAATATCTGGAAGCTCGCTATCCCGGCGTGGAAATCAGATGTTCCACTTACGATTATGAAAAAGATCTGAAGGAATTCGGCTATAAAGCAGATGGCATCCTGGCCCAGGTCTATGCGTCCCTGCCAGCTTCCACCATCAATCAGCTGCAGAACTGCAAGGGAATCGCCGTCTACGGCGGCGGCTACGACCGGATCGACGTGCAGGCAGCCCGGGCCAAAGGGATTTCCGTCACCAACATCAGCGGTTACTGTGCGGAAGATCTGGCAGATTATGTGGTGGCTGCCATGTATTTCGCCAACAAGCGGATCGCCCAATACAGCGCCACTGTTGTGGAAGACAGCCGCAGTAATCGCTGGGGAGCCATGGCCGTCCCCTTTATCGTCAACCGGATCAGCACCCAGACCCTCTGCATCGCCGGCCTGGGCGTCATCGGCAAGACGGTAGCCGCCCGTGCCCAGAGCCTGGGGATCAAAGTCATCGCTTGCGATGATTTCGTTTCCAAAGAAGATATGGCAGCTCTCCAAGTGGAAAAAGTGGACTGGGAAGAAGGCTTCCGCCGGGCCGATTATGTCAGCATCAACCTGAAAGGCTGTGACGAAAACCAGGATAAGATCAGCACCCCCCTGCTTTCTCTGATGAAGCCCACTGCCTGGCTGATCAACACTTCCCGGGGCAAAGTGGTAGATGAAGCGGCCCTGATTGCGGCCGTCAAAGAGAAAAAGATCGCCGGTGCCGTCCTGGACGTGATCAAGACGGAACCGCCCACTGGAGAAGAACCCATCCTCCACTGCCCGGGCATCTATGTAACTCCCCATGTATCCTACATTTCTGTAGAATCGTTCCGGGCTCTGAAAGAACGGGCCCTGGAAAATCTGGAAAATATGCTAGAAGGAAAGCCCCCCCGCGATTTGGTCAATTGAGAAAAGGACGGCCCTATGACAAAGATCCCATATCGTCTCGGAAAAATCAAACACCGCTCTCTGGCCGATGAAGCGTACTGCTACTTAAAAGAGCAGATCTTATCCGGCCATATCCGCCAAGGAGATGTGATCACAGAACAGACGGTTGCGGATATCCTGCATATCAGCCGTACACCGGTCAAGAATGCCCTGAGCCGGCTGGAAAATGAAAATTTCGTAACGACCCTCAGCGGCCGAGGCACTCTGGTCAATGTCTTATCCATCGCGGATATGCGGGATATCTACAATGTCCGCATCGTGCTGGAACTGCTGGCACTGGATACGGCCATCAATCATTTTTCATCCAAAGATCTGGAGGAGATCCGCCAGGTTTTCGTGGATGCCTACAAGGATTACAAAAAGGATAAGTCTTCCCTTTCGGCAGAAGATATGTATCATCTGGACAATATGTTCCACAATTTGTTCATCGAGCATACTTCCAACCATTATATCCGCAAACTGATGCCCAGCATTTCGGAACGGATCCAGCTGGGCCAGCTCCAGGCCTACATTATGACGGATACCTTCGAAATCAGTACACAGCAGCATCTGGAGATCATCGATGCCCTGGAAGCCAAGGACCTGCCCAAAGCCAAACGGCTGCTCCAAGCCCATTTGGAATGGTCCTACAAAGTCATGTTCGAAGCCATGATCAAGAGCGGGAAAAAGAAGACATAAGAAGAGGAGGTGTTGCACGTTCTGTGCAACACCTCCTTCGTCATAGGTCAGACGTCATACGTCATACGCTTTTGGAAATCAATTTTTTACAAATTGATTTTGAAATCTCAAAACCTGTTTCTATGAATCAACTTATTTCTTAAATTCAGAGCCAGCAGAGCTGGCTTCCATCGGCGTATGACATATGACCTATGACGTATGACGGGGCTGTTGCTCACGCAACAGCCCCTTTTTTCACAGCACCCACCTCAGCACCTGATAATACACCAAGATGAAGAGGCAGAACAGCAGGGAATTGGGCAGGGTCTTTTTCACCAGCTGCCCCAAAGTGACATGATAGTAATCGGAGGCTACCACCAGGCACACATGGGTGGGCGAAACCTGGCTGGCCGCATGGGCCATCCCCATGAGAAGCACCAGGGTCGGGATTCCTCCCTGGAGAGAAGCCATGGCCAGAGGCGTCCCCAGGGCAATGATGCCCTGGGCCCCGCTGATGATCCCCCCCAGGAAAAACAGGATGGCAAAAGTCAGGAAAGGAGGGATGGGCAGCTGGCTGATGACTTGGGGCAGAATCAGGAGCACGCCGGTGAACTGGATGAACTCCTTCAGGACCAGGACCAGGAACGTATTCAAGATCAACTTCTTTTCAAAAGCGCTGACCACCATAGCCCTGATTTCCTGGAACGAAAACCGATAAACGATCAAACTCAGGAAAATACTGAGCAGGACAGCCGTGACCACGGATACTTTGAAGACCAGGATGACCCCGATGATCAACAGCAGGGACCAAAGGTGCTGGAACAAATGGATGGCATCGGCCTTTTTATCCGTACTGGCCGGGGTCCCCGGGTCTTTGGGCAGACGGCGGAGATACCGGAAATACCCAATGGCCATCAAAGCACACACAGGCCCCACCATGGCCAGCATATAAGGTGGCAGCTGGGCATTGGCCAGGTTCATCAGCAGCAGGACACTGGCATAGGTGGGCAGCGAACTTTCCGGGATATGGCGGAACCAGCTGGTGACGAAAGCCTGCTCCTCCGGTTCCAGGTACCCATCCGTAGCTTCCTTCACGATATCTCCGCACAGGATCATGGCCGCGGCAGAAGGCAGCAGACCGATGAACATGGGGGCGATTCCCGCATTCACCCGACGGTTGTGGAACAGCCCATTCAGGTCCTGCTGGGCCAGCTTGATCTGCTGCCGTGCTTCCAGCATCCGCTGGAGATAGGTAATGAGATACAATGACAGCAGCACCGAGAGCGAGCCCCAGTGGGTAAAGACATTCCCCACCAGATGGAGGATCTCTCCCGGACTGATCCGATACAGCCCCGCTGTCAGGCAAAGCCCTCCCAAAATGGCCTGATAAAGAGGCCGTCCTACGGCCAGAAGGATGACAATGGCAAGGAAAACCAACAATAAATACAATAACGGTGTCATGGGGATCCTCCTATCCTCTTTTTCCTGTCTTTTTCGATAAATCAGAAAAGGCAGAGGAAAAGACAGCTATCTATTATTCTATTGTATCGAAAAAAGCTGCTTTTTGAAAGGGACTCAGATAATATATACATATCTTTTATTTTTCGATACAATATCTATTCTATTATATTTGTTCCAATAATGAAGAATGGGGAGTTGCTAAAATTGCTCCCCATTCTCGTATGCCATTGAAATACTGGCTTTTCAATCAATGTTCCTTTCTTTTTCTCCGATTGTAATTAATCAAACATCCAGATTTAATGATTTCTTTTTCTTCTTCTGTCATTGGCTTGACATATAAATTCAACGGTACGATTTCACTTTCCCTTATAACATAGGCAGAAATATCTTTGTAATCTCCTTCTAATATTTTTTGAATCTCAGGAATATAAATATAATCATCTATTTCAAATTTTTCAGGACCTGTTTTTAATTGAAAGGGAATCATTCCCCAATTAATCACGTTACTACGGTACCTTTTTGTTGCATAATCGTGAACAATATTGGCTAAACCTCCAATAACACGCTGACAGCTAGCAGCCTGTTCACGAGCTGATCCATCGCCAGGTCTATTCGCATAAATGACAGATCCTATTTCTGTATTCGAACTAGAAGCATCTCCTGGCAAATTTTTTAATTGGGCAAAAATATTCTTTAATTCTGGTATTTCAGTAAAAATATCATCGCCATTTTCTCTCGCCAATTCAATTTTCTTGACTAATTTTGCCCGCTTAACATAACCAGGATCTCTTCGAGCCAAGGTAAATTCAGCAAGTCCTAATGGATTTGAACGATAAGACGCAGTTTCACCTGAAGGAATCAGCTCATCCGTCGTGGTCACTGGGTCAAGAATCTTTGAACACACTTTAAGCAGAATATTCTTTCCTAAAGAAGGCATTTCTGGCCAATCTTTGATATTAGGTCCATAAAATAATTTCTTATCTGGACATGCTTTTCCAAATCCATTATAAACTCGAGATTTGTAAGCACTATCATCAAACTGGTAATCAGGTATTTTTCCAAATGTATCTGCATACTCTTCAGCTGAAGTTAAAATTCCATTATTGGCAGCTGTGGCAGCAATGCTTCTGGCATCCATAAGTGCCACAGCTGCCATTTGGCCTTGTCCAGGTTTCGATCCTTCACGATTTGGAAAATTCCGTGTTGTATGCCGGATAGAAAAGCCATTATTATTTGGTGTGTCACCTGATCCAAAACAAGGACCACAGAATGCCGTTTTAACGATTGCGCCTGAAGCCATCAAGTCTGTAAGAATTCCCTTTTTGGCCAAATCCATATACACTGGCATAGAAGGTGGATAAATACTTAATGAGAATTCTCCTATACCAATACTTTTATTACGCAATAAATTAGCTGCTTCAACTACATTTACGTAATTTCCCCCTGCACATCCGCCAATAATACCTTGCTGAACCTGCAATTTTCCATTTTTGATTTTATCAACCAAACTATATGTGGCACGACCTTGCGCAACCTCATTGGCTTTCTTTTCTGTCTCTCGTAAAATATCTTCTAAATTATCATTTAATTCATCGATTTCATAAGCATTAGAAGGATGGAAAGGCATTGCAATCATCGGTTTTACAGTAGAAAGATCCACATATACACATCCATTATAATAAGCTACATTACCTGGATTCAATTCTTTATAATCCTCTTCACGATGATGTTTTTTCAAATAAACTTTTGTATCATCATCTGTTCTCCAAACCGATGTCAGGCATGTTGTTTCTGTAGACATAACGTCTACAGCATTTCGATAATCTGTTGTCATAGATGAAACACCAGGGCCAATGAATTCCATAACTTTATTCTTTACATATCCATTCTTAAACACAGCTCGACAAATAGATAATGCGATATCATGCGGCCCTACCCAGGGATTGGGTTTTCCGGTTAAATAAACAGCAACTATTTCAGGATATGGATTGTCCCAAGTATCCCCTAAAAGTTGTTTGGCTAATTCTCCACCGCCTTCTCCCACAGCCATTGTCCCTAATGCACCATATCGAGTATGGGAATCTGATCCTAAAATCATCTTTCCACATCCCGCATACATTTCTCTCATATATTGATGGATAACGGCCATATGGGGTGGAACAAAAATACCGCCGTACTTTTGCGCAGAGGTAAGGCCAAATAAATGATCATCTTCATTAATGGTACCACCCACTGCACATAAAGAATTATGACAACACGTTAAAACATAAGGCATAGGAAAGTGTTCCATACCAGATGCCCGAGCAGTTTGTATAATTCCCACAAAAGTAATATCATGAGAAGTAAGCGCATCAAATTGGATCTTCAATTCATCCATATTGGAATTTTGATTATGCGATTTTAAAATATTATATGAAATAGTATTTTTTTTATATTCAGCAGGACTGACTTTATGTCCTAATCGTTTTTCGAGCTCATCTACTTTTTCTTCTTGAATAATTTCCCTGCCATTCAATATATATACCCCTTTTGGATATAAGTGAATCATAGTGAAAGCCTTCTTTCGTTTTAAAATGTAGTTTTAAATAGCCTACTTACTGCACTTATTCTGAAAAAATAGCAGATGGAACATAAATGACCCCATCCATGATAGGTTTAACAGTTCTTGTTACTCCTGCTCGTGACAAATTCCAGCTATTTTTATTTTTTGTCATCTCAACATAAATTTCCAGTACACCAGAAGGGTGTCCAATACGGACTATACCTTTATGAGCAATTACAGGATCAATTATTTCGTTAACGACAGTCCCTTCGATACAAGCAGCTGTAGCAAGACAAATCCCCCCAGTGATTGCATACGTTTTATGCATGACGGATAGAGCTTTTGTTCGTGCAATGAGATCACATTCTGTTTTCCTTACAGTTGTTCCAGAGCTTGTTGAATAATCATCCGGAGGTGCAACGATTGCGACTTTAGGAACAGCAGGACTTGCATCTTCTTTAGTAGGTGCCATTTTCATCATTACAGCACCTGTAGTCCGAATATCCTCCATAATATCGAGAATATAAGGGTTACTTTCAGTTTCTTTGGGAAGTTCCTTTCCCGTTAGCCCAACATCACTCGCTTTTACAAATATACATGGATTTGCGGCATCTACAAGACTCACTCTCACGACATTTCCATTTTTTAGGCGAATTTTATCTACTACATTCCCTGTAGGTAATAATTTTCCTGTCTTGGCCCCAGAAGAATTTGGGAAATTTAAAGAAATTTTTGCACCAGTTCCTGGAACCCCTGCAATTGCGTAATCTCCTTCTGAAATTACAGTTCCGTTCTGCACCGGAACTGTAATTTCAATAATTTTATTCGTATTCGTATTAAACACTCTAACTGTAGTAAAAGGAGACTTGGCTGGTACAAGGTGTTTCATGATAGCAAAGGGACCAACTCCAGAAGACATGTTTCCACAATTCCCTTCATAATCTACTTTAGGAATTTCAATCCCCACATATCCAAAAGTATAGTCGACATCTGCATCCGTTCTTTGAGAGGGACTCACTATAGCAACTTTACTTGTAAGAGGATCAGCACCACCAATACCATTTATTTGTCGAGCATCTGGACTTCCATACATAGAAAGAATTACTTTGTCTCTTAGCTCAGGATCTGATGGCAAATCTTTGAGTAAAATATAAGCACCTTTACTCGTTCCCCCTCTCATTAAAAGAGCTGGGATTTTTTTATACTGTTCCATCTCTGCACCTTCTATCTATAGTAAAAAGACCCTATTTTGCAAGCAACGCTGTGAAGTCAGCAATGTCCTGATACTTATCCAAATCATAAATACCTGCAACAATTTTGTTCATATGATCATCACTTAAACGTTCCCCGGCCAAACTTTTAAATTTTTTAATTAAATCTTCTTTTGTCAAAGGATTATCAGAAGAACCTTTTCCGTTCCAAACAATAGTTTTTAAACAACGCCCATCTTTCAAATACACATGTAGTTCGCAGCCCCAATTCTGCGGATAAGCATCTGTATATTTTTCAGTAGCATGTACATGTGTTTTTTTACACAACGCAAGCAACCGAGGATCATTTAGTTTATCTTGACGAAATTCTCGTAATCCGACTTGTCCATCTTCAAGAGCAACTGCCATCCCATAAGGAATAGAAAAGGTTGCTTCAAAGCGGTTTTCCGGCACCAGAAATACACCACACTGTTTAACACCAATTTCATAGGTAAATACATCAATTTTTTCAATATCTTCAATTGTTATATGATATTTTTCTTTTAACTCCAAAATACCATCAATTGATAAGTGCATACTTCTGCAGCAGGCGTATGGTTTTCTACCAACCTTCAAAATATCCCACTTTTCACCTACACCATCGATTACACGTTCACAGTTGTACGTATCAGAAACTGCTTTAAAAAATCCGCCATCTTTTGCCTCTAAAATGTAACTTGATCCAATTAAACCGCCACTTGCTAATATAGCAGATTCAACGCCCCCCTGAGCAGCATGTCCCCCATGGAATTTTTTAACGCCTGCACCATCTGCCATAAAAGCCCATAAACCACTGGCTTGTGTTCCTGCTATTCCAAGCGCGCTCACCATCTCTTTTTCAGATAAATGGAGTACCTTTGCTGCAGCAGCGGCAGCGCCATAAATTCCACAAGTAGAAGTTGCATGCCATCCATGTAACCGATGTGATGCTGTTCCAACAGCAATTGCTATTCTTAGCCCGACTTCATATCCAGTAGCAATTGCAGTCAGGGCTTCTTTCCCACTGATATGGTGGATTTCCCCTAAGCATAGTACCGCAGGAACCACACTAATTCCCATATGGCATTTAGCCTGCGGATGAAAGTCATCCATTTCCAATGCATGGGCAGCTGTGCCATTTAGCAAAGGGGCTGTAAAAATAGAGGCTCTTTGATTTGTTCCCCACAAAATACAACTATCCTGGCTATCATATTGTTTACAAACTTTAACCATACCACTGACATCCGGTAAAGTAACACCTGGAATAGCCCCTGCTAATGTATCAATAAGATTTTCTTTTGCCTTATCAGCAACAGCTGCAGGCATTGTTTCATAAGATAAATTTGTAAAATAATGAGCTAACGTTTCAGTTAAAGTCATTTTAAAATCCTCCTTAAATAGTAGTCCGTTTTATTCTCTAATTAATATCCTTCTTTTTTATATTCACTTAAAATTAAGTTTAAGCCTTTTTCAAGAGTTTTACGTGGGCAGCCAATATTTAAACGCACAAATGCTGCTCCTTCTTTCCCAAATCCATCTCCTCTATTAATAGCGACACCAGCTTTTTGAATAAAGAAGTCAGCCAACTTATCCCCTTGAATTCCCATAGCACTACAATCCAACCACATTAAATAAGTTCCTTCTGGATAAACGAGTTTGATTTTAGGCATATTTTCATGCAAAAACTTTTCTAAAAAGCGAACATTTTCTTCCAAATATGGAATAAGTTGCTCTAAATAGTCTTCACATTGATTATATGCAGCAACAAAACCTGGTAATGCAAAAATATTTTGTTGAATGCTTCGATTTTGTTTAAAACGTTTTTCAAGACGTTCACGCAATTGAGAATTTGGGATTACAATGCCAGATCCGCGTAACCCAGCCGTATTGAATGTTTTAGAAGGTGCATAACAAGTAATGGTATTCATTGCATAAGCTTCCCCTAACGAAGCCAACGGGATATGCTTATGTCCAAATAACATTAAATCAGAATGAATTTCATCACTAATCAAAATTACATGATTCTGTAGACAAATATCAGCGACTTTAAGAAGTTCTTCTTTGTTCCAAACTCTCCCTACAGGATTATGGGGATTACAAAAAATCATCACTTTTGTTTTCGGATCTTTTGCCTTGCGTTCCAAGTCTTCAAAATCGATTGTATATTTCCCATCTTTGTAAATTAAACTATTATCACTGATTTCTCTGTTATTATCATCAACTGCAAAACCAAAGGGGTGATAGACAGGGCGCTGAATAATTACCTTATCCCCTACATTCGTAAATTCTTGAATAACAGTATTAAAGACAGGCACAACTCCCGTTGAAAAAACAATCCATTCCGGTTTAATAACCCATTTATGTCTTTTCTCAACCCAGTGAATCAATGCCTCTCTAAAGTCATCGGTTACATAAGGATAGCCATAAATCATATGCTTGGCTCTCTGAATAACCGCGTCGATGACAGGTTGAGGGCATCTAAAATCCATATCAGCCACCCACATAGGTAACGCATTTGGATTTCCCACTCTTGGCCCAACATTATCCCATTTGGAACTACTTGTACATTTGCGATTAATGATTTCGTCAAAATTATATTTCATAATCCACATCCTCCTAATCAGCTTTTCAAATTATCAATTATGGAATCAACTCCACAACAAGTTTCCAAATTTAGAATATTTTCCATAATTTTTTTTGCCTTATCTAAAGGCAAATGAAGTGCAGTATTGTTGTAATATTTACTGATAATCGAATCCTTTTTTATCGGATTTTCCTTAGCCCCTTGTTCATATTTCTGATCCATAGTACATGTCTTCCCATCAGAGAAGGTTACCTTTACCCAACCAGGGAAATGGCCTTCATTCGATACCGTATCATCAGGGATACACTGAATTTTATCTATCAGACTAGTGACTTCAGGATTTTCCATATGAATTAAATCTATTTCTCCAGGTCCAATTTTTCCCTTATAAAAGCTCATGGCTATCATATAAGGTAAGCTGAAACGCATTCCATAATCGCTGGTAGGCCTTTTCTTGGCATTTTCAGGGGAACAAACAATTGAATAGCATGTTTTATTGATTCGACATTCTATTTTTTGAATTTTATCCAAATCAAAATTAGCTTGTTGTCGAATTTTGAAAGCACAATCTATAAACGAATGTATCATATGACAGCAAGGATAAAGCTTTATAGAAATATCGGCTGTATGCCATTTGCTGCCTAGGTTCGAAAACTCATCCTGTAGCCACTTGTTCGTCCCTATATGAGTCTTGTAGAGTCCAAACTCACCTTCAAAGACTTTTTGTGGGCCTGTGAGTCCATTTCGGGCCATCATCAGTGAATAGATTGCTGAGTGCCCACCCCAACCTGGATGGATTTTTTTGACCCACGCACCATCATGCAGAAATTCTTGAAGGGCCGCTGCTTGACTTCCACAAATGCCCAATGCATTGATCAAAGTGGAAGTATCATAATGCAACAGTTTAGCTGCCACACAAGCAGCAGCAAAAGGTGTTACAATACCTGTTCCATGGAATCCTTTTTCATGAAATCCACCTCGTGCAGCAAGCGCTAATCTTATGATGATTTCATATCCACAAACAATGGCTTCCAAAATTTCCTTTCCATTAGCATGGATTGCTTCTCCTACCGAGAATGCTGTTGCAACAATACCTGCACTAGGATGAACAATCCCACCCACGTGTGTATCGTCATAGTCCATACCGTGAATTAGAGAGGAATTTGCTAATATCGCATCTGCCATTCCTACTTTCTTGTCCGTTCCCCATAATGTACTTTTAGCTTGGCTGCCAACAGCCAATACAGTTTTTCTGACACTAATAGCATGTGGAAGAGAAACAGCAGATACAGCACATCCCATGGCATCTAAAACCATATATTTAGCATACTCTTGTATTTGAAAAGGTACTTGTTCCAAAGAAAAACGTAAAGTATAGTCAGCAATGACTGAAGATAAAGAGCTGCTCACTCTAAACTCCCCCTTCTATCATTTACATTATATAGCCAAGAATGATATAGCCAAAAAAGGCGACTGCTGCACAAAAGAATGCATAAACCATCTGTGTCTTAACATGATCAAGCAAATTCGCACCTGCTGCCATAGCAGAAATAATTGTCGTATCTGAAATGGGGCTGCATTGATCACCAAATACGGCACCTGCTAAAACCGCCCCAGTGATTACTTCAAAATTTAATCCCATTGCAGAAGCCATAGGAATTCCAATAGGAATCATAATTCCCATAGTTCCATAGGATGTTCCTGTAGCAAATGACATTAAACAAGATAAAACAAAAATTGCTGCTGGAAGAAGTGAGGCAGTCATAATATCTTTCGTAAAGTGTGCCAAATATTGACCTGTATGCATTCCTTTTACAAGGTTTCCTAACGCTACTGCCAGCACAATAATAACAATTACAGTTGTCATTTTACTAACACCTTTAGTAATACAGTCCGTGGCAGTTTTTAGATCAATTAATTTTTGAAACGCCATCATTACAAGGGTTACAATGATAGATAAAGTACAAGCATATACAAAGGATTTACCACCACTTCCTCTAAAAATATTACCTTTTCCAGTAACCCAAAGAAAATATACAACACTAGCAATTAAAACTCCCAAAGGAATAAATGCATCAAAGATGTTAGCCCCTGGTTTGGCTTTCTGTACTACTTCTGTGCCATCACTTTCATTACCATTTACAACAACTTCTCCAGTCAAGGTTGCCCTTTCCTCAGCTTTTTTCATAGGGCCAAAATCTTTTCCTGTCACAATAGTGAACCACATAAAGAGATACATCGCTATAGCATAAAAGTTATATCGAATTGCTCCAAATGCAGTACCTGCATCATTAGTGATACCTTGTGCTGCCAAAAGTCCCATTAATAAAGCACCCCATGGCCCGATTAAAGTCAATGAACATACAGGAGCTCCTGTAGCATCTAATAAGAAAGATGATTTCTCACTAGACAATTTATATTTATCTGCTAACGGTTTAACTACAGCACCTGTAGTCAAAATACTTACACTAGATGCCATAAATAGTAATGATCCTATTAATGTTGTAGAAATTTGTACTGCTTTTTTGTTTTTAATTCCGATTTTTGCGATTTTTTCAGCTAAAATACTAAATGCTCCCATTTCGTTTAATAACGTTGTAAAAATACCAATTGTTGAGAATGCTAAAATATTATATCTTGTACTTTTTGTAAAAACAGTTGCAACGCTTTCAAGTGTTGTAATAAAACCCATTCCAATATTGAAATCACTGCTAATAATTCCAGCAGAAAATAATGCTAAAATTAGAGAAGGAATAACTTGTTTGGTCAAAAAAGAAACTCCCACTGCTATAATCGGAGGAATCAGACACAAAGCACCATACTCCATAATTTTTTCACCCTTTCTAGCAACAAATTGATAAATAACGACGATGAAAAATCTTTGAATTCATAGTAAAATTATATATATCACCTCCATTCAAAATTCTCTAATAGTTTTTCTTTCGATTGTTATTTTTTTACGGTTTTATAAGAAAAGGGGTAGAACTTGATATGTATAATATTGATTGGTTAATTCTAAAAACTTTATCTGAAGAAAAAAGCATTTCGAAAACTGCAGAAAAGCTCTTCATTTCTCAACCGGCTATCACCCGACGTTTAAAAAGGCTCGAACAAGAATTGCATACCACAATTATTATCCGTACTCCTCTAGGAATAAACTTTACATCAGAGGGAATAATTATTCTTAATTATGCAAAACAAGCATTGCAATCTTTTCAAAACTTAACTGAACTTTTGCAAACAAAGCAAGGGATTCCACGTGGAACTCTCCAAATAGGCGTTTCAAGACGCTTCGCTAATAAAGAACTTCCAGGAATTTTAAGAAGTTTTGTTAAAGAATATCCCAATGTGAAAATTCAATTAAATGCAGATTTAAGTTCTTCTATATATAAATTATTGCAAAAAGATGAAATACAATTAGCATTAATTAGAGGTGAATATAATTGGAATGAAGTAAAAATCCATTTAGAAAAAGAACAAATTTGTCTGGTAGCTAGTCGTCCTGTTGAAAAAAAAGATTTACTTACTCTACCATTCATTGTTCCAATCTCTTCAATACAAAATGCTGTTGAAAATTGGTGGAACGAAAATTTTCAACAAGCTCCCAATATATTAGGATATGTGGATTCAATTGATACCTGTCAGGAAATGGTCCTACAAGATCTTGGTTGGTCTGTCCTTCCAGAACTAGGTTTACCTTCTCATGTAAACTTATTTAAAAAACCTCTAACAACAAAAGATGGCTTCCCATTATTACGAAACACTTACATTTTATACAGATCTGCACACCAAGATTACCCTCCACTTTTAGCTTTTGTAAGCCATCTAAAAAAACATTTTAACGTCTATTAGGGACAATATGATATTTAATATTTACATTTTTATTATATATTTATTCTATTATCTACACTAATTGCATTTTGATATAGGTACATATTACAATCTTGCATAATACGTAAAAAATATTCCATTATTTAATATTTAAAAATATAATTTAAGCCATTACTATAGTAAAAGCCAGAAGTTTAAGAATGCTATCGATTCTAAACTCCTGGCTTTATATAAAATTTTCATCAATTTTACTATAAGTACCTCTTCTTCACCGCGTCAGTTTCCTGATCCACCGGTAGCTCCTGTACCAACAGAACGCCGGGATGACTTTGAAGATTTGATCCGACTGGAGGAGCATGACTACCTGGACCACCGGCAGCTTCCAGACAAAAGCTCCCAGAAAGGACAGGGGCATGACGATTCCCCAGGTACTGATCAGGTTGGTCACAAAACCATACCGAGGATCGCCGCCGCCCCGGATGATCCCGGAGCTGACCGGCATAAGGCAGACTGACTGTAGCTCCCCAGCATCACATTGTCTGCCATATTGACGCTGTAAGCCACGAGATTCTGGGAAGCGAGCAGAGCCATCAGAGAAGCCCAGCCATAAAGAAAACTTTTTCCTTTGATAAAGAAAGTTCCTCCTGGTTGGAGCTGATTTCCACAAGCTATAATAAAGACCGCCTTTCTCAATAGCGATATAGGCTTATTATATCAAAAAATGGGCTGCTGCCCATGCAGCAACCCCGTTTTTCATTCCATTAGCCCTTCCATCTTTTCCAAAAAGATGGCCAATATCAGGAGATCGGCACAACCTCCTGGGCTGATATTCTTTTCTACGAATCTTTCGTTCAGTTCCCACACTGCTTCCATGCCTTCTTCGTTGAAAGCGCCTCCTTTATCCAGCACTTCCCTGGCCGCGGCCTGGGCCGCTGTCAGGGTGGGCCAGTCGGATCGGCTGAGGATATTGGTGTCTTCCACCTGGCTCAAAAGGAGCAGTAAGGTCTGGATATAGGCCTCATTCTCCGGTCTGCCTTCTTTGCGGAACTGGCGCAAGGCCGGCAGGGCGACCCGGCTCACCGCCGGGAATCCGTCCATGGCTTCTCCCCGGATGCCCCGGCAGCCCTGCTCCACATAGAGCACTTCCCCGTGGGTATGGGGATGGTACCGGTCGATCTTGGCAAAATCCTTTTCCAGGAGCGGTGTCACCGCTTCTCCGATTTCTTGGAGTACAGCCTCGCTTTCTACTTTGCCGGTCCGAGCCAGGTGCCACAGGGTGAAACTGGTCACCAGGCCCAGGGAAAAGATGATGCCCTTATGGGTATTCACATTTTCCGTGGCCCGGAACATGGCCTTTTCCGCAGCCGCGCCCATGGGCCGCAGGACCGCGAACAGGTTTTCTCCGTCCCCTTCCCAGTCCCAGCCTTTTTCCGCCATCTGCCGAAGATGGGGTACAATGGCTTCCGTGCTTTTGGCAAAGGTGTGCCAGTCCATGTCCCTATGGGCTCCGGGATTGTCCTTATCCACCAGTCCCGGTTTGGGAGTGGCGTCCACTTCTCCCTGGAGTCCCTGGCGCAGGGCATTTTCCACCCGATCCAACAGAAAACTTTCCAGTACCCGATGGACGTTCCGCACCAGCACCGGCACGCTGTGTTTCCGACTCCGGGCACAGGCCTGAGCCGGCTGGGAGCACACCAGGCACAGACGCCCCGGCAACCCGATATCCGTCCGTGAAATCTTGTGTCCGTCTTCTGCCAGTACATCCATATCGTAAAGCCGTCCCAGCCGGTCCCGGTTCTCTATGGCACAAGCAATCTCTTTAATGGTAAGGGCATCCCCATCCAGCACGTAATATTTTTCATATCCCGTTTTCCAGTCTATGGTCTTCTGGAACAAGATGGGGATCCCGGCTTCCTGGAGGGCCCTTTCCAACCTGCGGATCCCCTCCAGGAAGCCCAGATGGATCAAGGCAGAAGTCTTCACCGGTCCGGGGATATTCTGGGTGAAGAACAGCAAAGGACGGCGGTACCGTTCCAGGAGTTTTCTCTGGGCCGCTGCCCGGCCGTCACGGGCCAAGAGCATATCCGGCACTTCCACCTGGGGGCCTGCCAGACGGATGACAGTTTCTTTCATGATTTCTTTATTCCTTCCTTTTCTTGCCCAATGTCCGGATCAATTCGATGAAGGCCCGGGCATAAGGGCTGAGATAGGCGTCCTTGCGGCAGCATACATAGCAGTACCGCTTATTGGCCACACCCAATAAAGGATACAACACACACTTATCCTGTGACAAGAAGTATTCGTCCAGGTACACATCCGGGCAGATGAATACGGCTTCCATGGCAGAAACCAGCCGTTTCCCCACTTCGATGCTGGACGTCTCCAGGATCACGTTGGGTTTGATTTCATAGACACTGAACAGGGTATCCTGGACCCGGCGCACATTATGGCCTTCGGTAATGGAAATGAACTCTTCGTTCCGGGCCTCTGTGATGTGGATGGGAGTCCCTGCCTTCACCCGCTGGGCCAAAGTAGTCATCTTATTGGCCACCAGCACCACATCTTCCGTTTCCACCAGTTCATATTTCAGTTCGTCATTGGTGGGGGTGGTGGTCAGGATGGCCAGGTCCACTCCCCCATTCAGGACTTCGTTTTCCGTGATATTGCTGCCCGCTTCGTGGATCTGGAGCTTGATATGGGGATAGCGCTGCCGGAACACCGGCATCACCGCCGGCAGCATCTGCATGGCCCGCTGGATGGGGATGCCCAGCCGCAGGGTCCCGTACCCTTCGTACTGGATATCCGCCACTTCATGGAGCAGGTTGGAACTGATGGTGATGACCTGTTTCACCGCAGCGATATATTTTTTCCCCGCTTCCGTCAGGACGATGGGATTCGTATTCCGCAAAAAAATCGGCGCCCCCAGATATTTCTCCACCGCTTTGATGGTCTGGCTCAGCGCCGGCTGGGAGACATGCATGGTCTTGGAAGCGTTGGTGATGCTTCCCTCCTTGATGATCTCCATGATATACTGCGCATGTTTCAGGTTCATATGCCCCTCCTTTTCTTTTCCCCTGCAATTCATTATTTCCAAAGAAATTTTAATTTCATATAATTTGACATAATTCCTGCAATTCCTGAGTCCCGCATCCTGTGGGGTTCTCCGCCATTTGATAAGGAATGTCTTATAGAGATTATATCATTATTTATATTCGATTTCCAATTTTTCCTGTGTTACTATCAAAGTGCATCATAATGTACATTGTACAACTGTTTAGAAGGAGTGATTTTACATGGAATTGAAGAAGGCAGCCATGGCTGGCACTGTTGAGTCTTCCGATGCCCAAATCACCGTAGAACCCGGTTCCAACGGCATTGAGCTCACTGTTGAAAGCAGCGTCATCCATCAATATGGACGGCAGATCAAGGCTGTTGTCCTGGATACCCTGAAGAAACTGGATGTGACCAACGCAAAGGTTTCTGTCGTGGACAAGGGCGCTCTGGACTGCACTTTAAAAGCACGCGTGGAAGGCGCAGTATTCCGTTCTGTCAACGAGGATCCTGATACGCCGAATCCCTGGGAGGTGCTGTAATATGGTTATCAATACGAATCCGAATTTCAAGCGTCTGAGAAGATCCATGATGTTCCTGAACGCTCAGAAACCGAGCCTGGTCAAAGACCCGTATGTATATAAACCCGATTCCATCATGCTGGACCTGGAAGATGCTGTTGCCGAAAACCAGAAGGATGCTGCTCGGTACTCCCTGTTCCATGCCCTGAAAGAAATCGATTATCATGGCTGTGAAAGAGTGGTCCGGATCAACGGCCTGGAAACTCCTCACTGGAAAGAAGATATCCGTGTCTCCGTCGCCGGCGGCTGCGACGCCATCCGTCTGGCCAAGACTGAATCCGGTAAAGATATCAAAATCGTAGAAGAACATATCCTGGCTGCAGAAAAAGAATTCCATCGTCCCATTGGCAGCACCCTGATCATGGCTGCCATCGAATCCACCAAAGGCATGCTGAACCTGTATGACATCTGCACCTCTTCCGACCGTCTGTTCGGGATTGCCCTGTCCGGCGGGGACTATACCCGTGACCTGCAGACCAGCATTTCCAAGAGCGGTGTGGAACTGATGGGTGCTCGTCAGCAGATGGTGATCACTGCCCGGGCTACCGGCCGTATGTGCTTCGATACTGTGTACACTGACCTGGATGATATGGAAGGCTTCCGCAAGGATGTGGAAATGATCAAACAAATGGGCTTCGATGGGAAATCCATCATCAACCCTCGCCAGATCCCTGTCTGCCATGACGTATTCACCCCGACTGAAAAACAGATCCGCTGGGCTGAAGCGGTTGTCCGGGAAATCGATACCAAGAAAGCTATGGGTATCGGTGTGTTCCAGCTGAACGGCAAGATGCTGGATATCGCCTTCTATGACGGCGCCAAGAGAACCATTTCCATGGCCAAGGCTGCCGGTGTCTATAAGGGGGATTTATAAGATGAAGAACGCAGTAGGTAGAGAAATTCCTGAAGAAATCCTGAAGCAGACCGGGAAAGACGTTTTCAAGGGAAGCTTCGTGAACCATCTGGCTGCATACAAGGCAGCTACCCATACGGTGGCTCCTGTGATGGATCCCAGCTACAGTAAAGTAGTGGATTCCATTGAAGAAGTGCTGAAAAAATGCGGCATCAAAGACGGTATGACCCTGTCCTTCCATCACCATTTCCGGGAAGGGGATTATGTGGTCAATATGGTCATGGAAGCCATCCACAAGATGGGCATCAAAGACCTGACCATCTGCGCTTCCTCCCTGGGGAAGGCCCAGAACCCCATCGTTCCCATGATTGAAGACGGGACCATCACCAACATCCAGTCTTCCGGCGTCCGGGGCAAGATCGGGGAAGCCATCTCCAACGGCAAACTGAAAGGCCTGGCCATCATGCGGGGCCACGGCGGCCGTGTCCGTGCCATTGAAACCGGCGAAACCCACATCGATATCGCTTTCATCGGGGCCCCCAGTGCGGATGATATGGGCAACTGCCGTGCCATCGGCAGCCAGAACGGTGCTGACTGCGGCGTATTGGGCTATGCTGCTGTGGATGCCCAGTATGCGGACAAAGTGGTCGTGGTGACCGATACCCTGGTCCCCTTCCCCAACGTACCTGCTTCCATCGACATGACCAACGTGGACTATGTGGTCAAAGTGGACGCCATCGGTGACCCCACCAAGATCGCTACCGGCGCTGCCAAACCCACCACTGACCAGAGAAAGCTCCTGATGGCCAAGTATGCCGCTGATTTCATGGTGCATACGCCCTGGTACAAAGACGGCTTCATCTACCAGACCGGCGTGGGCGGTGCTTCCATCGCTTCCACCAAGTTCCTGGCTGAACATCTGCGGAAAGACAACATCCATATCGGGGTTGCCATGGGCGGCATTGCCCAGGCCATCTGCGAACTCCAGCATGAAGGCCTGATCGACAAGATCGCCGATACCCAGGATTTCGATATGGCTTCCATCGAAGACATCAAGACCAACCCCAACCATTACGAAATCACCACTTCCCAGTATGCTGACCCCTTCAACAAGGGTGCTTATGTGAATAAGCTGGATTATGTCATCCTGGGCGCACTGGAAGTAGATACCCACTTCAACGTCAACGTAGTGGTGGGCTCTGACGGCGTGATCACCGGGGCTCAGGGCGGCCATCCGGATACCGCTGCCGGTGCTAAATGCACCATCGTCATCGCTCCGCTGCTGCAAGGCCGTATCCCGGCTATCTGCACCGAATGCACCACGGTCACCACTCCGGGTGAAACCGTTGACGTGGTGGTCACCGACTACGGCATCGCCATCAACCCCCGCCGGCAGGATATCATCGATGCAGTAAAAGACACCGATCTGCCCATCTGCACCATCGAAGAACTGCGGGATACCGCTTACAAGATGGTGGGCACGCCTGACCCTGTACAGTTCGGCGACCGGGTCGTGGGCATCATCGAAGCCCGTGACGGTTCCATCATGGACGTTGTACGTCAAGTGAAGAAAGCCGAAATCTAATCGTCTGAGGCAAAAAGCCATCCCTTCGGGGGTGGCTTTTTTTCAGCTACCAATGGTCACCGGCCAAAAGCTCTATACATTCAAAAATTTGCCAGCAAATTGATCATTCGACTCAAATCTTTATCCACTGAATCACATCTCCATCTAACCACTTGCTCCTTCCCCTGATTTTTAAAATATTCTTAAATTATTTTTATTTATGTTCAAATGAAACAATTTTGCTTTTCTTTGAAAACCCGCATCACCACTGGCTTTATAGGCATTCTATAAGTATATACTTATGTGTTTTATACCGTTTTTTATATTCGTTTTCAGAATGTTCCTATGGTACTATGTAGTGGTGTTTAATGCACTCTATTTTTCCGGTTTCCGAGGCCAGCCCGTCTCGGAGACACCCCATTTTATTTCCAAAGGAGGAAATTGCACTATGTTTTTGGGCGTTGTTGGTTTCTTGATGGTTGTCATCATCGTGGCAGCTCTGATCCGTGGTAAATCCAACCCGGTTCCTCTGTTCGTGATGGTTCCCGTCATCGCAGCTCTGATCTGCGGGTTCTCTCCCGCCGAAATCTTCGGCTTCGTGAAAGCCGGTGTGACCAAGACCTGGTCCACCGCCGTACTGTTCATCTTCTCCATCGTTTACTTCTCCATGATGGGTGATATGGGGCTGTTCGACCCCATGGTGAACTGGCTGGTCAAAAAGGCCGGTGACAACATCGTCATGGTCACCATCGCCACCGCCTGCATCGCCGTCATCTCCCACCTGGACGGTGCTCTGGCTTCCACCCTGCTGATCACCATCCCCGCCATGCTCCCCATCTACAAGAAGCTGCACATGCGTCCTGTGGTGTTGGTCTGCATCATCGGTGCCGCCATGTCCATCATGAACCTGCTGCCCTGGGGCGGCCCTGTGGCCCGTACCGGCGTGGTGCTGAATGCGGACGTAAATGCTCTGTGGCAGGAACTGCTGCCTCTGCAGGGTGTTGGTCTGGTCATCCTGCTGGCTTTCGCCGCTTACATGGGTGTTATGGAAAAACGCCGCGGTGCCGGTCTGAACGCCACTGGCAAAGCTGCCCAGCTGTCTGAGGATGAAGACGAAAAATCCGCTGATGACGATTTGTCTGCTGATGACGCCGCTTTCATGCGCCGTCCCAAGATGATCTGGTTCAACGGCATCCTGACCCTGTTCGTCATCGGCCTGCTGTGCTTCACCAAGATCCCTCTGTACGGTGCATTTATGTTCGGTCTGGCTGTGGCCCTGGTTGCCAACTTCCATTCTGCCAAGGACCAGGCTCGTGCCATTAAGATGCATGCTGCCACCGCTCTGACCATGCCCATGATCCTGCTGGCTTCCGGCGTGTTCCTGGGTGTGCTGTCCAAGACCGGCATGATGAAGGCCATGGCCCAGATGCTGATTGCCATCGTCCCTGCTGCTCTGGGGCCCCATCTGCAGGATGTGTTCGGGTTCTTCGCTGTGCCCATCGGCATGATGCTGGGTACTGACTCCTACTTCTTCGGCCTGCTGCCTCTGGCCATCGGCGTCGGCCAGCAGTTCGGCGTTGATCCT
>Ga0129307_1000229_pt1 | contig 96832 bp, 76 predicted proteins | sample P1105metagenome_FD_94437 | JGI IMG/M metagenome (GOLD analysis project Ga0129307, IMG submission 94437) | Capybara group fecal microbial communities from Wisconsin, USA - P1105 metagenome | ecosystem: Host-associated > Mammals > Digestive system > Large intestine > Fecal | place: USA: Wisconsin... | reverse complement strand
TCTGAGAACATAGTGGTAATCGATTAAATGTTATAATTTGACACTATAAATTTAATACTTTTATCGCTATGTTCCTATTTAACAATAGATTATATTTATTCTTATATCGAACTCACGTTATTTTAATAATAGATACCCGCCTATTACTTGCAGTGCCATACCCGGTACACCGATACGGAAGTCCTGTATTGCCTTGAAGAAACTGCCCGTCATGGCCCATTCTCCAAGGGTGCCGAATATTTGATAGGAAAGAACAACAGCTAATAGGATAGGTAAGGAGATGCGTTGGAAACGATGTGCGGCCCAACCGGCTATTGCTGCTAATAATACAGACTTCAGAAGAATGGCGGGAAGTGTTGCAGGAAGTGGCATGCCGAATAATAAAGCATTGATAGTGGGAGAGAAAATTGCAGTAAGCATACCTACTTTCCAACCGAATTTATAAGCTCCTACTAAAGTGAAGAAGTAGATAGGTAACCAAGTAATTCCTCCTTGAGGAACAAGGTGAAAGCATTGAGGGAGAATGATGTTGCCCAAAATGAATAGGGAGGCTGCCAGATAAGTTTTTGCATTGTTATAATCCAGCGTGTAGAGTTTTACTGCTTTTGTTTTCATATAGCTATGTTGTATTTAAAGTTATTGTTTAGCAATGAATATTCAGGGAGCAATTCATATCTTAAAGACTGATGCTCAATCCTCCCATAGCCGTAGCTTTCGGCATGGGAAACCCGGCGTTGACTTCATAGTGTTGTGCCAGCAAGTTTTCGCCTCTGGCAAAGACATTGGCAAAGCGGCATAGGCGATAATCGATGTTCAGGTTCCAAAGAACAAAACCGGTTCGTTCTTCTTTACTTTTCACTACCGAGGTATATAGCCCTTTTATATATTGCATTCCGGTGGATAAGTTCCATCGCCCTTGTGAGAAGTTCACACCGGCATATAACTTATGCTCAGGAGCTGCAAGTACCGGTTTTTTCATGTACAACCTGCTGTAGTTGGCATTCACTTGCCAGTGCCGAATGCGGTAACCGATATTGGCTTCGATGCCTCTATTCTCAATTTCTCCGGAATTGACGTTTTTTCGGAGTGCAGGATCAGTCATTATAATATTGTCTCCTTTAATATAATACAGGTTTATGCCATAAGACAATGCCCCCTCTAAAAGCTGTTGTGAGAAAGATAACTCGTAGTTCATTAAACTTTCAGCTTTCAAATCCGGATTTTGTGGCGGGAACATGTACATTTCGCGAATGGTAGGGTTTCTGAATCCTTTGCTTACCATTGCTTTCAATTCGCTTTTTCGAGGCAGATGGAAAGCTATTCCTCCTTGGGGAATCCACTCTGTGCCTACATGTGAATGATGATCGATGCGCAGGCCTGCATCCAGTGAGAGCCAATTGCTAATGTCTTGCCGGAAGTCTATATAACCGGCAAATTCATCCATCTGTTTGTTTACACCGGGAATGTGGTCGCCAACCTGTTGATTGGCATTGGTCTCGTCAACGGCAACCACCTTATTCCAAGATTCACCACCGAAATGTTGGTAGTCGAAGCCTACAGTGCTCTGATTGCCGCTGAAGAGAGTTGCACTTTGATACCAAGATATTCCCAACATCCGGTCTTTGGAGTTAAAATGAGACTTTTGCGGTTTTCCTCCCGGCTGATACCCGTCGTTGATTTTGTGACGTCCCCAATTGTAGAAAAAACTGATGGCTCCCGAAGTCTTGTCATAATGATTTTCCAAAGCGAATGAAGTCATACCGCGTGTGATGTGCGAATCGTTGTCGATATATGGCTTATCCACTGTGCCGGGATTGGAAGCGTTGAAATGAGTGATGTTGGCACTTCCCCATAGCTTCCATGCGTCACTGAAGTCATATCCCAACTTGATATAACCGCTATGTTGTTTGAATTCCATGTTCTCGCGATGTCCGTCGGTACGATTGTATGAACCGGTTATCACGCTGCTGAATGCACCCTTTTTCACACGGTTGGATATTTCTGTTTGCAGTGTGTTGTAGGAGCCGTAGGCTATCTGCGCATTTGTCTTCACACCCTCTTCTTTCATTTTGCGGGTGACGATGTTGATGACGCCTCCCATGGCATTCGACCCATAAAGTACGGAAGCTGGGCCACGTAGCACTTCTACTCGTTCGGTCATCATGCTTTGGTAGGCATCGGCAATGGGATGTCCCATTAAGCCCATATATTGGGGGTGACCGTCTATCAACACCAGCAAACCGGTTGTTGGTCCACCGGTAGCGTTTACTCCGGCACCAATGCCGCGCAGACTCATGCCTCCTGCGGCTCCTGTCGATACACCATATCCCATGATGCCGCGACTTGTCGTGAAAAGTCCGGGAACTTGCTCGGTCAGTGTTGGTAAAATGGAAGGCCGATGATTCTGTTCCAATAGTTTACGACCTATCACGGAAATTGTCATCGGCAGATGGCGGATGTCTGTCTCGTTTCTTGTTCCGGTTATCACTACTTCATCCAGTCTGACGTTTTTCAAATGAAGGCTGTCTGTTTGCGCATGCAGGCAACCGGTCTGAAATGTGATGCTTACCAAAAAGGCAGATAAAGTTTTTCTATTCATTGCGTAGTACATCGTCCGTATAAACTTGATGAAGAATAGTAAGAACAAATTATAATCTTTTGTTCCTCCTTCCTTGCAAAGGTATACAAAAAAGTCATATTCTTGCAATGAATGATTTTAAAGAGAAAAAACGGTTGTTTAAGACGAATTATCTTGCGATAATGTGCACACAGGAGTCATCTCATGGCCGAAGCATCGAATGACAAGGGAAGTAGTTCTCCTATATTGTTCAATTCATAGATTCCTTTTGTTCCATACAGTAATACACGCATGGGATGTTTGAAGCGTTTTTCCGTTTCGAGCATAACTTGCCGGCAGGCTCCGCAGGGTGGAATGGGAGCTTCCAGAAACTCACCGCGTTCATTGCGTGCTGCGATGGCTAAAGTGTCCACAGCTTGGTCGGGACATTGCGAGTTGGCGTAGAACAGTGTGGTGCGTTCGGCACAAATGCCCGAAGGATAGGCGGCATTCTCCTGATTAGAGCCTGTTATGATGATGCCGTTTGCCAGCCTTGCCGCAGCGCCTACCGAGAAGTGCGAGTAAGGGGCATAGCTGCGTTTGGTAGCCTCGCACGCGGCGTCCATCAGTTCGCGGTCGGTGGCATTCAGTTCTTCGTATTCGTATATTTTAAGTGCGATTCGGATATTCAGTTCTTTCATATAGAAGAGGTTTATATTGTAATTAATGTTACAAAGGTAGAAAAGAGATTGGTTTTTTCAATTCTTTTGCGGACTTTTGTATCGAACTCAACTATTGAAACATGAAATGTATTTTCAGACTGACTGTGGTCATAGCCCTCATATTCACTTCCGTCGCTTCGATACATGCACAGCGCAGAAATCCCCGCTTCAATGAATATATCAAGCAATACGCTCCGCTTGCCGTAGACCAGATGCGGAAGCATAAGATACCTGCCAGTATCACTTTGGCGCAGGGCTTGCTCGAAAGCGGTGCCGGATATAGTCAGTTGGCACGCAAGAGCAACAACCATTTCGGGATAAAGTGCCATCGCACTTGGACCGGAAGTAAGGTTTATCATGATGACGACGCACGCGACGAGTGCTTTCGTGCCTATTCCCACCCGAAAGATTCCTATGAAGACCATTCTCTCTTTCTGAGGCAGGGAGCCCGCTATGCATTTCTTTTCAGCCTGAAGATTACGGATTATAAAGGCTGGGCGCGTGGGTTGAAAAAAGCCGGCTATGCCACCGACCCTTCGTATGCCAACCGATTGATTACGATTATTGAGGACTATGAACTCTATCAGTACGACAGTCGCGGTATGAGCAGGGGCGAAACCCGCAACTGGGAGAAGGAGCTGAAGAAGAAACCATGGCTTGCCCATCCGCATCAGGTGTATATTGCCAATGACATAGCTTACGTGGTGGCGCGCGACGGAGACTCTTTCCGCCTGCTGGGCAAGGAGTTTGACATCAGTTGGAAGAAGTTGGTGAGATACAACGACCTTCATAAAGACTATACATTGGAGGATGGAGACATCATTTATCTGAAAGGGAAAAAGAAAAAGGCCTCTAAAGCATATACCGTTTATATTGTGAAAGATGGTGATTCCATGCATTCCATTTCGCAGAAATACGGCATCCGTTTGAAGAATCTCTATAAGATGAATCGCAAGGATTCGGATTACGTTCCGGAGGTGGGCGACAGGTTGAGGCTGAGATAATGACCTGTATGCTGTGGGCTTACCTTTCCTATGCTGTGGGGAGAGCTCTTCTAAAGTGTGGGTTTACCATCCTTAAAGTGTGGGCTTATGCCTGTTAAAGTGTGGGCTGACGTTCGCTCAGGTGTGGGGTTACGATTGCTTAGGTGCGGTCTTATATTTCCTTGCACGTCATAGTAGCGCTTCTGCCCCATTTTGTTCTTTCCTATCCGAAAATGTACAAGGTGTCCGAAAACGGACACCTTGTTTTTTGTCCTTTGCTCTTACTTTCAGTGATTTATGATTTTGGCATGGTATTGGTATTAATTCAATGTTATGTTCGTAAACAGTAAAAACAGAAGATATGGATAGAGAAATTCCGAAAGAGGTGCGTAATAAAGAGCGCAATAAGAAAATCATCCGTTACGGTGTCATCGGCGCGGCAGGCGTTATTGTGGTCTGCGTGCTGATTTCATTGATGCGTACGGGAGTGAAGGTTAGCGACCTTGTATTCTCAAAAGTGGAGAAAGGCACGATTGAGGTCAGTGTCAGTGCATCGGGAAAGGTGGTTCCGGCGTTCGAGGAAATCATAAATTCCCCCATCAACACACGCATTCTGGAAGTATATAAGAAGGGGGGCGACAGTGTGGATGCAGGTACCCCCATCATGAAGCTGGACTTGCAGAGTGCCGAGACGGACTACAAGAAGATGCTGGACGAAGAGCAGATGCGCAGTTACAAGCTGAAGCAACTGAAGCTCGACAATCAGACCAAGCTGACCGATTTGCAAATGAAAATCAAAGTCTCCGCCATGAAGCTGGACCGCATGAAGGTGGAGCTGCGCAACGAGCAATACCTCGACAGCCTTGGTTCGGGCACTACCGACAAGGTGCGCCAAGCGGAGCTCAGTTATAACGTGGCGCAATTGGAGTACGAACAATTGCGGCAGCAATATGCCAACGAGAAAGAGGTGCTGGCTGCCGAATATCAGGTGCGGGAATTGGACTTCAGCATGTTCAGGAAAACCTTGGCCGAGACCAAGCGCACGCTCGACGATGCACAAGTCCGTTCGCCCCGCAAGGCCATCCTTACGTACATCAACAATCAGATTGGGGCACAAGTCGCCGAAGGCAGCCGGATTGCCGTTATTTCCGACTTGAGCCATTTCAAGGTGGAGGGCGAGATTGCCGACACTTATGGCGACCGTGTGGCGGCGGGCGGCAGAGCCATCGTGAAGATTGGCAGCGAGAAACTGGAAGGCTCAATCAGCAGCGTGACACCGCTCTCCAAGAATGGCGTGATATCCTTTACCGTGCAACTAAACGAAGACAACAACCGCCGGTTGCGTTCGGGATTGAAGACGGATGTCTATGTGATGAATGCCGTGAAAGAAGACGTGATGCGTGTGGCGAATGCAAGCTATTATGTGGGGCGCGGAGAGTACGAGCTCTTTGTGCGCAATGCCGATAAGGAGATAGTGAAACGCAAAGTGCAATTGGGCGACAGCAATTTCGAGTTTGTGGAAGTTATCAGTGGCCTTCAACCGGGCGATGAAGTGGTGGTGAGCGATATGAGCCTGTATAAGAACAAGAACAAACTCAAACTGAAAGACTGAATCCTGCTTAACTTAATCTCTACATGGTTATGATAAAAATCTATTTCAAACAAGCTTGGGCATTGATGAGGCAAAACAAGCTCTTCAGTGCACTCTACATCGTGGGCACGGGGCTTGCCATCGCCATGACCATGATTGTGGCTGTGGTGTATTACGTCAAGCTGGCTCCCGTCTATCCGGAGGTGAACAGGGCTAACACGCTCTATCTCTCCGCAGCCTGCTTCAAGAAAAATCCCGGTACCGACCGTCAGCATACCTATCAGTGGGGTGTATCTTACAAGGCTTTGCAGGAGTGGTTTTATCCGATGAAGAATGCGTTGGTCGTTTCGGCCTCTTTGAGGAACGACATGCAGGAGAACAGTTACATCCAGCCGGTAGATGGAAGCGGCGATTTCCGCATATCCGTCAAACTGACCGACCCTGCTTTTTTCCGTATCTATGCTTTCCGTTTTCTGGAGGGAAAAGCGTTTACGGCAGCCGATTTGGACGGAGGAATCCATACGGCCGTGATAACGGACGAGCTGGCCCGCCGCCTTTTCGGCACCGTGGAGGGAGTGGAAGGACGCACGTTCAGCCTGAACTATGTGGACTACCGTGTATGCGGTGTGATTCGTTCTGCCAGCTACCTGACGGGCGAGTCGTATGCGCAGGTCTATCTTCCATACAGCGTGTCGCCGGACTATCGGGATAAAAAATACGACTTCGACTATCTGGGGGCGTTCAACGTGACTTTCCTTGTGGAGGACAGCCGGCAGGGCGAAGCCTTGCGGGCGGAACTGAAAGAGATTGTCCGTAAGGAGAACTCGATGCATCCCGATGACTGGACAGTGGATTTCTATGAGCAGCCCACCACCCATTTGCGCAGCGTGTTCCAAGAGTATGTAAGCCGGGAGTTTGACGCATGGGCCACGGTGCGCTACTTTGCGCTGATGCTGGTTGTATTGCTGCTGGTGCCCTCGCTGAATTTGAGCGGTATGATTTCCAGCCGCATGGACGGGCGGTTGGCCGAGATGGGCGTGCGCAAATCGTTCGGTGCCGGGAGGCGGACGCTGCTCTCGCAGGTGATGTGGGAGAACCTGCTGCTGACGCTGATGGGCGGTGCGCTGGGGCTGCTGCTGGCATGGCTGGCGCTCTATGTCAGTCGAGAGTGGGTATTTACGGTATTCGACAGTTGGCCGGGAATCGTGCCCGAAGGAGTGGATGTGCGCGTGTCGGGCGAGATGCTGTTTGCCCCGTTGGTCTTCTTGATGGCATTGGCGGTATGCGTGCTGCTGAATTTGTTGTCGGCGTTGCTTCCCGCTTGGCATTCGTTGCGCCGGCCGATTGTGAACTCATTGAATGAAAAACGTTAACCGTCTCATTCCCCGATGAGAGGTGATAAAATGGAGATATCGTTATGTTCAGACTTATATTGAAAAACCTTTGGGCACGCCGCCGTCGCAACGGATGGCTGCTGGCCGAGTTGTTGCTGGTAAGCATCCTCGCTTGGGTGATATTGGACCCCGTTATTGTGGTGACGCACGACCGCAGCATTCCCCTCGGCTATGATGCCGACCGTCTTTGCTTGGTTTCGCTGGCCGCTTTGCAACCGGGTGCTCCGGGCTATGATTCGGAGAAGCGGGATTCGGCCACGCTGATGGACAATTACATGAATTTGGTGCGCCGTGCCCGTGGTTTTGAGGGTGTGGAGTGCACAACGCCGTTGATGGGTTTTTGTTATCCCTGCTCGCAAGGAAGCAGCAGCAGCGTCATGATGGCCGAAAACGACACGCTGCGTTATCAAATGTTGTGGATGCAGTTTTTGCCCCATACGCAATTCTTCGAGACCTACGGCTTCCGTCCGGTAGCGGGAAGAACGCCCGAGCAGCTGTCCGACTACGACTATGCGCAAAACGATGTTGTGCTGTCTGAGAATACCGCCCAAGCGCTTTTCGGACGGAGCGACGTGTCGGGCAAGCGTTGTTGGAGTGCTTATGTCAATGATACGACTTACTACCCGGTGGTCGGTGTGCTGGGAACGTTCAAGGCTTATAGTGAATGGAAGCCCGTCATGGTTGCTTTCCGCCCCACGCTGTCTGTTGATGTGACCGATATACCGGAGAGTGCACAAATATTGGTTCGGCTCAAGGAGGGCGTCAGCATGAAGCGTTTTCTGCACGACTTCCGTCCGTGGATGGTGAAAGAACTCAAGGCCGGCAATCTCTTTGCCCGGCAGGTGCGCTCCTACGATGCCATTATTGCAGAGCGCGAGGCTACAAGCGCAGGACCCATCTACCGCCGCAATCTGGCGATGGCGGCTTTCTTCCTCATTAATCTTTGTCTGGGCGTTATCGGCACTTTCTGGTTGCAGACGCGTACACGCCGCGAAGAGGTGGGCGTGATGCTTTCGTTCGGAGGAACGCCCGCTCATATCATACGTATGCTGATGGGCGAGGGGGTGGTTCTCACGGCGACAGCTTCGCTTGTCGGTTTCTTCATTTACCTGCAATATGCCTTGAAGGAGGGGCTTCATAAGGGGCTGTCATGGATGGAGGGGACGACCGATTCTTATTGGGTGAGCGACTTCACGCAGCATTTCATCGGAATATCGCTCATCATCTTCATTCTGCTGCTTGCAGTGGTGATGACGGGTATCTCTTTTCCGGCACGCAACATCAGCCGTATTTCGCCGACAGATGCGTTGCGCGACGAGTAGGGAAGATGCTGTCCGATTTGTGTTCTATGAGATAATTATGTCATTGCTCATGAGATACGTATGTCGTTGCCAATGAGGTATATGCGACGTTGCCAATGAGGTATATGCGGTGTTGCCAATGAGGTATATGCGGCGTTGCCCATGAGATATATGCGACGTCGTTAACGAGATATATACGACCTTGCCCATGAGATATATGCGACGCTATCAACGAGATATATGCGACGTTATTAATGAGACATATGTGACGTTTGCAATGATATATATGTCGAACATCAGATAATAATAAACCAAATAATAACAATTTAATACTTACTATTATGATTAAGTTAACAGGCATCAACAAGATTTATCGTACGAACGAGATTGAGACCGTAGCATTGGAAAATGTAAATCTCGAAGTGAACAAAGGTGAGTTCCTCAGCGTCATGGGGCCTTCGGGGTGTGGCAAGTCTACTTTGCTGAACATTATGGGCTTGCTCGATACTCCTACCAGCGGCAGCATTGAAATTGCGGGCACCGAGGTAGAGGGCATGAAAGATAAAGAACTGGCCGCTTTCCGTAACCGGAATCTGGGCTTTGTATTCCAGTCTTTCCACCTGATTAACTCATTGAATGTGCTGGACAATGTAGAGTTGCCCCTGCTATATAGAAAGGTGTCGGCCAAAGAGCGTCGTCGGCTGGCTGAAGAGGTATTGCAGAAGGTAGGGCTGAGCCACCGCATGCGCCACATGCCTACGCAGTTGTCCGGCGGTCAGTGCCAACGTGTAGCCATTGCCCGTGCCATTATCGGCAATCCGGAGATAATCCTTGCCGATGAGCCTACGGGTAATCTGGACTCCAAGATGGGTGCCGAAGTCATGGAACTGTTGCACCGGCTCAACAAAGAAGACGGGCGCACCATCGTGATGGTGACGCACAACGAAGATCAGGCCAAGCAGACTTCAAGAACTGTCCGCTTCTTCGACGGACGTCAAGTGGAATAAATGAGACGAGACGGCAAAATATTTATTTAAAACAGGACAATTATGAAAACAAATATAATAGGTGTCATCATCGCTTTGGTGTTGGCATTTGCCGGTGCGGCAGCCGCATGGGCACAGGACGAAAAGGTGAGTGAAGTTCGGAAAGTGGATGCTTTCTCTTCCATAGAGATTCATTCGGTAGGTACAGTCTGTTTTACGCAAAGCGACGCCTGCTCGTTGAAATTGGAAGGCAAGGAAAAGTACGTGAAGGGCATGACCACCACGGTGAAGAACGGCCGTTTGGTAGTGAGCCTCAAACACAATGGCGGGAAGAACCGCAATATGAAGGAAGGGGTAACGATATACCTTTCCGCCCCCGATTTGAAACAAGTGGACTTTAGCGGTGTGGGCAGGTTCAGCTGCGAGGAAGCGCTGAAGCTGGACGATGTCGTTTTCAGGATAGACGGTGTGGGGAATCTGGATGTAAAGGATTTGACCTGCAACACGCTGAAGGTGAAACTGAACGGCGTAGGCAGGGCTTCCGTCAACGTGAAGTGCGATTACCTTTCTGCCAAGGTGGACGGAGTGGGAAGTGTGACGCTGACCGGTACGGCCGGCAGTGCCGACATATCCAAGGGCGGCATAGGCAGTGTGAATACACGTGGTTTAAAGATAGGACGTTGAGTTATGATTAAGCATTATTTTACACAAGCATTGGCGCAACTTCGTCAGCAACCCATCATCAGTACCGTAGGCATAGCGGGCACGGCGCTTGCCATCTTTCTCATTATGCTGGTGGTGATGCTGCAACAGGTGCAGGTGGTGTCCTTTGCTCCCGAAAGTAACCGCGACCGCTTTCTGCATGTCAAGTGGATGAGCATCACCCATAAGGACTGGGGAGAGGGGAGCACCAGCAACGGGCCGATGAGCGTACGCACAGCCCGCGAATGTTTCCAATCGTTGAAGACGCCCGAGGCTGTCACCATATATGCCTGCCGGACGGTTTCCACACCCGTTTCCCTGCCGGGGCAGCCTGCCACAGGCATCGACCTGATGCAGACCGACGATGTGTTCTGGCATGTGTTCGATTTCTCTTTCATCGGCGGGAAGCCCTATGACAAGGCCACGTTCGATGCCGGAAGGCCGGTGGCGGTGGTCACGGAAAGTGTGGCACGCCATCTCTTCGGTACGACGGATGCCATCGGGAAGGAGTTTCTGTTGAATCATGCCCCTTATCGGGTATGTGCGGTGGTGAAGGATGTATCTACACTTGCCTCCACGGCCTACGGGCAGGTATGGATACCGTTCACTTCCACCGATTTCGAGAAAGATATTTGGAACGACCACATGGGAATAGCGAGCTGTACGATGCTGGCCCGCCACCGCAGCGATTTTCCCGCCATACGTCAAGAGGTGGAACGCCGCAGGCAGGAGTATAACAAGGCCATCGGCGAAGGAGGCTACACGCTGATTTACCGCAACCGCCCTTACGACCAAGAGAAGAATGCGCTTGTGGCAGGGGCCAACATAGAGCCCGATGTGAATGCCGCGCGGCGTCGACGGCTGATTATTTTCGCCATTCTCCTGATTGTGCCTGCCATAAACTTGAGCAGCATGACGCAGAGCCGCTTGCGCCAGCGTGTGGCCGAGATAGGTGTGCGGCGGGCTTTCGGAAGTACGCGCATGGAAATTATGGGGCAGATTGTGGCGGAGAACATGGTGGTGACGCTTCTGGCCGGTGTGCTGGGACTGTTGCTGAGTGTGGCGTTTGCCTATGCGGCCGACACGATGCTTTTTGCCGAAGGATTCCGGAAGACGATAAACGTGCCGGTGGTCGACGCCTCTATTCTGATACATGCTTCCACTTTCGGGTGGGCGTTGCTTTTCTGCTTCATATTGAATTTACTGAGCAGTGGCTTTCCGGCATGGCGTGCTTCGAGAGTGGGAGTGGTGAATGCGTTGGGCGGACGTCTGCATTGACAGGCGCCCTGCATTTATCCGGTGAACAGATTTTAAAATCTCAAACTATACATCAATGACTAAGAAATTATTGACACAGATAAAGAACGAGTGGCAAAGCAATGTCTGGCTGGCTCTGGAGTTATTGGTGGTCAGCGTGGTGATGTGGTACATTGTAGACTACATCTATACAAGTGCGGCCACTTATCTGGAGCCGAGAGGTTTCGACATCGAGCATTGCTACCTCATCAATATGGGGATGCTGACGGACAAAAGCCCCGATTATATCCCCAACCAGACCCAAGAAGACTGCTATAACGACGTGCAGGAGATGATGAACAGGCTGCAACACCGTCCGGATGTGGAAGCCGTAAGCCTTTCGCAGAACTCATATCCTTATAATGGAAGCAACAGTTCGGTGTTGGTGCAATATGATACGTTGCGCTCGCCCCAATGGACGATACGCAGTCTCGTGACACCTGATTTTATACGGGTGTTCCGCTACCGGGGCACGCGTGGCGAAACACCGGAACAGTTGGCCGAAATCCTGAAGGATCCGAGGCAGTTCCTTGCCTCGGATAATCTTTACAGAAAGTACGACCTTACGATGACTTCGTTAGTGGGGAAGCCTTTCTTCCTGTTCGGTGACACCGTCAATGCGATTAAGTTGGGTGCAGCCTTGCAGAATGTGAGATATAGCGACTATCAGCAGGCCCGCAGTTCCTACCGGATGGTCTACAAGTTGCCGGATCACATGATGGATTACAGCAAGGAATGGTGCGTGCGGGTGCGTGCCGACCAAGACCGTGACTTCATTGAACGCTTGAAGGCCGATAGCGAGAAACTCTATCGCGTGGGCAATCTTTTCATAGCCGAAGTACGTTCGTTTGCCGAGGTGCGCGAGAACTTCCAACGGGGATGGATGTTGGGGTTGCGCAGCTACATGGCAGGTATGGGCTTCTTGCTGCTCAATATCTTTCTCGGTTTGCTGGGCACGTTCTGGTTTCGTACGCAGCAACGCAAGTCGGAGATTGCTTTGCATAAAGTGCATGGTGCAACGGACGGCGGCGTATTCAGGCGTTTGCTGTGCGAAGGCTGGCTGCTCCTGTTGTTAGTCACCCCGTTGGCATTGCTCGTCGATTATCATCTGGCAGATTTGGAACTGAACTCTTGGCGCAACGGAACCACACTGGAGTGGGAGCGTCTGCTGTTGTGTGCCCTCATCAGCTTCCTGTTGATGGCACTGATGATTGCCGTCGGCATCGGCATCCCCGCCCGCAAGGCGATGAACATACAGCCTGCCGAGGCGCTGCACGACGAATAGCGGAACAGGGAAGACATTACATGAATATAAATGAAGAATGATGATACGACTTTATTTACAACAATCCCTTTACCATCTGCGCGAGAATCCTGTCATTACTTGGGTTTCCGTTCTGGGTACGGCACTTGCCATCTGCATGATTATGGTAATTGTCATCACCTTGCAGGTGCGCATGGTAGACTGTGAGCCGGAAGTGAACCGCTCTCGTTCGCTCTATGTGTCCACCATGTCTGTCAAGCAAAAAGGTGCGGACGATGCCAATTCAGCCAACGGATTCATGTCCGTGCAAACGGGGCGCGAGTGTTTCAGGGCGCTGGCTTCGGCAGAAGCCGTCACGTTGACTTCGATGAGCACCAAAGTACGTGTGGCATTGCCTGCGGGAGCCAAAATGACGGCGGATATGGTGCAGACCGATGAGTCTTTCTGGAAGATTTTCAGCTTCCGGTTTCTTAGCGGTGCCCCTTTTACGAAGGCCGACAGTGATGCCGGATTGCCGCGCGCCGTCATCTCTGCCTCTGTGGCCCGCCGCATTTTCGGTCGCACGGATGTGGCAGGGGAAACACTGCAACTGAACATGGTGGATTATCTTGTTGTCGGTGTGGTGGCCGACGTCTCCGTACTTGCCGCTTCGGCCTATGCCCAAGTGTGGGTGCCCTACAACTCGAACGACGCCCTTGCCGTCTCTTGGAGGGGCGACACGATGGGAATGATGCATGCCATCATCCTTGCACACTCTTCGGCTGACTTTCCGGCATTGCGCCACGAGATGGAGGTGCTGCGCCGCAAGTATAACGAAGGGTTGGGCAAGCTCGAAGTCTTCTATCGCGGCCAGCCCGACGACCGGTTCACCAGCCTCTACCGCAAGTGGAACGAGACGCCCGACAGGAAGCGCATCATAGGCCGTTACGCACTTGTCATCCTTATTCTTCTGCTGGTTCCTGCCATCAACCTGAGCAGCATGACGTTGTCGCGGATGCGCAAGCGCATGGCAGAGATAGGCGTGCGCAAGGCATTCGGCGCCACGGGCTTCGAACTGGTGCGGCAGGTATTCCTCGAAAACCTGCTGCTGACGCTGGCTGCCGGATTGCTGGGGCTTGCTCTGAGTTATGCAGCCACTTTCCTGCTGAACGGTTTCTTGTTCGGCAACAGCATGAATGCCTATCTGAACGGCGATACTGCGTTGACGGCAGGCATGCTGCTTTCTCCGTGGGCTTTTCTTGCAGCTTTCGGCTTCTGTCTCTTGATGAATCTGCTCAGTGCGGGTATTCCCGCTTGGCGCGCTTCGAAGATGAATATAACGGATGCGATAAACCAACGGTAGAACATACCTTAATAATATATGAATATGATGCTAAGACAGATAAGAAACGAGTGGCGCAGTAATCTTTTTCTTTTTGTGGAACTGCTGCTGGTGTTTGCCGTTTTGTGGTATATCGTAGACTGGTCGTTGGTCACGCTTCGTGTCTATCGTGCCCCGATGGGATTCGATGTGAGCCACTGCTACAACATCACCGTGAATAAGTTTACTCCCAAGTCGGCAGCCTACAATCCTGCTTTGACCTCGGACGACGATATGGAGGGGCTGGCAGAGATTGCCGAACGTCTGCGCCACCGTCCCGGCATAGAGGTCGTGGCTTTTTCGCAGAATTGTTTCCCCTACAATGAAGGAAGCAACGGCGCGAATGTAGGCATAGACTCCGTGTCGGTAAATGCCCGTCTTCTTTGGGTGGAGCCCGATTTCTTCCGCTTGTTTCGCTACGGAGCTTCGGACGAGAGCGGATATGCCCGTATGGCAGCCGCTTTGCGAGACGGTAAACTGGTGGTTTCCTCCAATCTGATGAAAGACGCATATCCTGAATTGGGTTTGAATGATGCGACCTCGTTGTCGGGGCGTGAAGTGAAGCTCTTGAACTTTAACGATGAGCCTCGGCTGATTGGGGCAGTAGGCATACCGGTGCGCAGTTCGCACTTCTACACTACCTCGCAGTGGGGTGGTTCGTATGTGGCCGTCCATCTTGATATGGACAGGTTGAAGGAGTATGCCAATCCTCTTTACATAACTCTCAGCGTGCGTGTTTCTCCCGATGCCGACCGTGACTTTGTCGATAAGTTGATGGCCGATGCCGACCGCATTTATCAGACCGGCAACCTGTATCTGCTCGATGTCGTCCCCCTGAGTGAGCACAGAGAGGCGTATGAACTGGAAGACATGAACGAAACGAAGACACGGCTCTGTGTGCTGGGTTTCCTGCTGATGAATATCTTTCTCGGTGTGACAGGTACATTCTGGTTCCGTACGCAGCAACGCCGCAAGGAGGTGGCTCTGCGCATGGCTTTGGGAAGCAGCCGTAAGACTGTATTCTTTCGTCTGGTGTGTGAGGGAATGGGTTTGCTTCTTCTTGCCGCAATCCCTGCCGTCGTCATTGCATTGAATGTGGGTATGGCTGAATTGGTGGATGTGGATAAGATGCCTTTCACCGCAGGGAGATTTTTGCTTGCTGTTGTGTTCACCTTGTTGTTGATGGCACTGATGATTATTGCAGGCATCAGCTATCCTGCCCGCAAGGCGATGAACATACAGCCTGCCGAGACGCTGCACGACGAATAAGTAAATGAATTGGAACTTAAATATAAAGGAATGAAACAGATTGTCTCTCAAGCCATCCGACTGATGCGGCAGCATCCTTTTCATGCTGTCATCAGTGTGACGGGAACGGCTGTTACCATCGCTTTCGTAATGGCGGTGGCGATGATTTATGATTTTCGTACGGCTGATATGGCTCCGGAAGCAGACCGTTCCCGGCTGATGTATGTGGGCGATGCCACGACCTATCGCCGCAGCAATCATAGTGATGTCAATAGCGGTGGAATAGGCCGTATGGCATTCGAAGCACTTTTCAATGATTTGGACGGTGTGGAAGATGTGACTTGGTATCGCGGTGTATCCAAATCCATCTGCGGATTGCCGGCTTCCAGATCGACCTACAACTATTTTGCCCGTCCGGTTGCAGGCAATTGGTTCGATTTCTTCCGCTATGAGTTTGTTGCCGGACGCCCCTTTACCGCCGAGGAATACGATGCCTCCCGTTGGGTATGTGTCCTTACCGAACATGCCGCCTTGCAGCTTTTCGGCACGACGGATGTTGTGGGCGAGGAACTCCGGATAAGCTTCTTTCCGGCGCGTGTGGTAGGTGTGGTGAAGGATGTCAATGCCATTTTCCAGACAGCCTATGCCGATATCTTCACTCCTTTCTCCTTGGAGAATGAAGATGGTTACTCCAACCGCACGGGAGGCTTGCGAGGCATTCGCCGCTGTGTGCTGAAACTCTCGGCCGATGCCCGGCCTGCCGACATCCGTGCGGAAGTGCAACATCGGCAAGACCGTCTGAACAGTTCCGCGGCCGAATATGCTTTTGAGTTGACGTCTCTTTATACCCATGTCGGGTATACGTTCTTCCGCGACAAAAGCATCAGTGCCTCGTTGGTTTACGGGCTGCTGGCGATGGTGTTGCTCATCGTTCCCGCCATCAATATTTCCGGCATGACGCATGCGCAGATGCAGGAACGTGTCACCGAGATAGCCGTGCGCAAGGCCTATGGAGCCTCGAACGCTTCCATCCTTTACCGCTTGTTTGCGGAGAACCTGCTTGCGGTCTTTGCCGGCGGTGTGCTGGGTTATTTACTCTCTTGCCTGCTGGTATGGTTGGGGCGGACATGGTTGTTTGGCACAGGCGATGTAGAATTGTCGGGCATCAGTGTGGGCGGAGGTCTGCTGCTTCGGCCCGTGCTGTTCGGGCTTGTGTTTGCCGTTTGCTTGTTGTTTAATCTGCTATCGGTGCTGTTGCCGGCCTATATGGCTTCGCAACGCAACATAGCATCCACTTTGAAAGGAGAAGAAAAATGATAAAGAGCTTGTTCAGTCAGATATGGAATCGGCGCCGTTCCAACGCATGGATAGGTGCGGAACTGTTGGTGGTGCTTGTGCTGTTGTGGTACGGCATCGACCTGATATACAATTACGAGGCGGCTGCCCGCCGGCCCAAAGGCTATGATACGGAGAATGTGTTTCATGTACAGCTCACCATCGAGCCCATGCTTTCGCGCGATTCTGCCATGATGAGCCGTTCTGCCGAATATCTGGAGCAGATATACGGTCTCATCAGCCGCTATCCCGGTGTGGAGTCGGCTTGCTACTATTGGGGAACTGTTCCCTATACCGAGCAGGTTATGTTCGAGGGATATGCCCCTCATACCGACTCTACCCATGTGGTGCACTGCAACATTCGTTACGTCAGTCCCGACTATTTCGACGTGTTCCGCCTGAAACCTTTGCGCGGCACTTTCGATGCAGCCCATTGGCTGAAGGACGAATATCCCATGCCCGTCATGATGAGCGTTGCGTTGAACGATTCGCTTTTCAGTGGGCGTAGCGGGGTGGGAGAGACGTGTTTCAATCCTTATTATATGCAAAGTGCCCGGCCTGAAACGAACTATAAAGTGATGGCGGTGCTTCCCGCCCATAAGACGGATGAATACGAGCGCTACCAACCCTTCATCTACCTCCCGGCCACCCCTTCTCTGCCGGGACATTGGGCGGGCATTGCCGTCCGTGTGTCTTCCGGTTCTGTGGCCGGCTTTGCCGAACGCTTTACGACCGATATGCAAGGCCGTCTGGCCATCGGCCCCTATCATCTGTACGACATCCGTTCGTATGCCGACATGAAGGAGGCTTTTGATATCGAAAAGGGTACGGTGAATTATCTGAACACCACTTATGCGGTGATACTTTTCTTTGCATTCAATGTCTTTCTGGGAGTGTTGGGCACTTTCTGGTTTCGTACGCGCAAACGGAGAAGCGAGATAGCCTTGCGCATGGCTATGGGCTGTTCCCGTCCCCGCATTTTCGGCTATTATGTGATGGAAGGAATGCTGTTGCTGGCTCTGGCGGCGTTTCCGGCCTTGATTATCTGTGTAAACATGCAGGCGGCCGACCTCACGGTGCACACATTGATGGATGTCACTCCGGGCCGTTTCTTCTTATGTTTCGCTGCTGCGGTGTTGCTGTTGGCCGTAATAATCATGCTCGGAATCTGTTTCCCTGCCCGCAAGGCGATGCGGATACAACCTGCAGAGGCGTTGCACGATGAATAGCGGTAGTTTCACCCTTTTTTTGGATGAAACTTTGCTTCCCACTATGAGTGAAGTGGCTTCACTCGTAGTGGGAAGTGGCTTCGGTACGGATTATGCGTAACAGTTGTATTTACTCCCTCCTCCTCCTTTAAAAACAACCGCATATTATACCTGAGTTCGGAATAAGAAGCAGGTCGATAACCTCACACAGAGACTTGTATCTTAAAGCCAAACCGCATTGGTTATCAGACGTTTACTTCTGCCTTGTTAGACGCTTGTGTCTGACGGCTCAAACACTTGTGTCTGTCACGACAAAGGGTTGCATCTGTCAAACAGGGGGAGGGCGGCCGGCCTAAAAGGCTCTCTTCTGCCTGACCGCCGTAAACCGGTGCATTCAGGAAATATCCGCCCGACAGGACGCAGCCCCTCATCTTCAGCAAAAGGAACAGCCTATACCGAATTCAGGTCATATATAGCCTTTGGCATCGTCACGGCGTGAAAGGGTGATTTATAGTCGGATTACTGCTTTTTTAACAATAAAACAGTTTGTAAAAGAACAAAAACATTATCTTTGTGGGCATAACGGCCGATTTATCGGCAAGTAGAATCTGTATACTATGAGAAAAATAGTTCTGTTGGTATTTTGGGGAGTGATGAGTGCACTCTTTAATACCATGTCGGGTGCAGACCGCATATACAACATCCTATATATACGATCGTATACTCCTAATACTCCTTTTCAAAGTGTTCTCACCAAGGGACTCTATAAAGGCCTGAGCAAGGAAGGCGTCAAGGCCAATGTGACGGTGGAATATCTTAATGCCGACTATTGGGGTTATAATGCGGAATGCGTCATCATGCGTCGTATCTGCGAACGTGCAAGGCAGCGGGGGACGGACTTGATTGTGACGATGGGCGATGAGGCTTTCTATGACTTGATGACTTGTGGCGATTCGCTGGGCTATCAGTTGCCTGTTATTGCTGCAAATATTAAATATCCCAATGAAGAGCTGATGAAAGACTTGCCCAATGTGTTTGGTTTTACGGTCAAGATAGATTTCGAGAAGTTGTTCGAGGAGATGAAGCGGATTTTCCCTAATCGGAAAGAGGTTATTTGTCTCTCGGACAATTCCCTGCTCGGTCGTCGGGGAATAAAGGCGTTGGAAAATGCATGGGTTAAGTTTCAACACCGGAATCCGGAATATACCCTTGTCAAGAAAAATATGCAGGCACACGTCACCACAGATGTCATCTCTTCCATTTGTTACGATTATAATGCTTACAACCGTGTAGTCATTGTTCCTAAGTGGAATCCTTTGCTCTCTGTTGTCTGCAAAAACTCCAAAGCCCCGGTTTTTACAGGACAGAGCCTGACTCTGACCAATGGGGTGATTTGTGCCCATGATGTAGTCTATCTGGAGAGCGCTTCTGTTGCAGGGAAATTGGCGGCTCGAGTATTGGAGGGGAAGCCGATTCCTTCTTCCGGCGGCATTGTCAATCTTGAGGGAAAGTTCCAGTACGACTACAAGCAGTTGGCTTTTTTTCATGTCAGTCCCCGTGTTGTAGAAGAGGGTGGCATTATCATGAATGTGCCTTTCAAAGAGCGATATGGCAACTCGCTCGCTATTCTCTATTCGGTCATTCTGGTTATACTGGTCTTGTTGGTCTACAGGCTTGTGCGCTCCAATAGAAAAGAAGCGCATCGCCGTATTCGGGCACAGGCCCGTTTGTTGCTACAGACACGTTTGGTGGAGCAGCGGGATGAGTTTGATAGCATATTTAGTTCTATCCGTGACGGTATGATATTCTATGGAGTTGATTTGCGTATTCATTTCATAAACCCTTCCATGATGCGAATGCTCGAACTTTCGCTTCAAATACATACGAGTCGTTCTTACGAAGGAAGGATGGCGGGTTCCATTTTCCAAATATATAGCGATGATAAGAATATATTGACAGACTTGTTGAATCAGGTTCTTGAACAACAGAAAATAATCCCGATTCCCTCCAATGCTTTCATTCGTGGAAATGAAAAAGGTATCAGCTTTCCTATATCCGGTGAAGTGTTGCCTGTTTTTGCCAAAGGCAGGATAAACGGCATCGTATTGATGTGCCATAACATTTCCGAAGAAAAGAGGCAGGAACGTCTTTTTAGCATGGCCATGGAGGAGAGTTCCGTGTATCCGTGGCAGTTTGACATGCATACACGGCGTTTCAATTTTTCCGAGGGCATGTTGCAGCGTATGGGGTATTCGATGGAATATAAATTTTTAACACAGAGCGAGTTAGGCTCTTTAATACATCCTGATGACAGAGAAACCGCACATGTTCGTTTTGGGGAGCTTTTGCAAGGCAAAAGCAGTAACATGCGCATAGCCTATCGGGTGAGGAGAGGTGACGGAGATTATGAGTGGTGGGAGTGTCGTTGCGCCAGCTATAAAGGGTTGACTGCTGATTCGCCCTATATGGTGCTGGGAGTAGGGCAGAGCATTCAGCGTTACAAAAATGCGGAAGCGGCCTTGATTACTGCTCGCGACCATGCTTTGCAGTCTGATAGGCTGAAGTCTGCTTTTTTGGCCAATATGAGTCATGAAATACGCACCCCGTTGAATGCTATTGTAGGGTTTTCCGATTTGTTGAAGGACTTGAACTCGTTTACGGTGGAAGAAGTGCAGGACTTCGTAGAACTGATCGGGGTCAACTGCAATTTGTTGTTGGCTCTGTTCAATGATATTCTCGATTTGTCGCGTATAGAGGCGGGTACGATGGATTTTAAAATCTCCGATTACAATCTTACTTCCATCATGCAAGAGATATACAGCAGCCAACGCATTGGGATGCCCCAAGGGGTGAAACTCTGCATTGAATGTCCTGTGGATGGAGAACTGTCTATACAGACGGATGCCGTCCGCTTGAAGCAGGTTGTGAATAACTTGATAAATAACGCCAAGAAATTTACCCTACAAGGCAGCATTACATTAGGATATACAGCCGACGAGCCGGGATACATCACCCTCTTTGTGGAAGACACCGGTAAGGGCATCTCGGAGAAGGAACTCAAGCATATCTTCAATCGTTTTTATAAGGGTGATAACTTTACTCAAGGCGCCGGTTTGGGATTGAGTATTTGCCAGACCATAGTAGCCCGTCTCAATGGAACAATCTTCGTTTCTTCTGAAGTGGGAAAAGGAACGCGCTTCGAGGTGAGGTTGCCTGATAAGATAAAATGAAACGGATGTAAGCGGATTATTCGATCCGTTTACATCCGTTTGCTTGCAGAAACTCGTTCAGTGTGTTCTCATAATTGCCGTGCAGCATGATGTGATGGTTGCCTAACGGCGTTTTGAGGAAATAGTCGGCAGAAGAATTCAGTTTTATCCTTACTTGCGTGCGGCACATATTGATGTAGTTGGTGTTTTCGGTGAGCGTACCGGTGGTTAAGTAGTATTCGTCCAAACTCTCGCTTCCACATTTTACGATGGTTACGTCTCCTGTGGGCAAGATTCCCTGAATGCCTATGCCGCTTTCCGTTTCAAAATGATTGCGGATAATGAATTTCTCTGTCTGGGCGATGCCGATGGTGCAATGGGCCAGTATGATTTCGTTGGTGCGGGCGTTAATCATGGAAGGATTGGCCATGAAGGAGGCCTTTCCGGTCAATGCTTTGACGGCCAGCATGCTGAAAACCGACTGTAAATCCCCTTCGCATCCGGCCACGATTCCTTCGTCGTTCAGCAAAGCAAGTGCAAGACAACCGGTAGTTCCTGTTTGCTCTATCAACCGGAAGCAGCTCAGGGTTATGGCACTCAACCCTTCTTCCGTCACTATTTTTTTGATGGCGCGGTAAAGGCGCATGGCTTTTATCATGTCTTCGGGCGTTGCCTCACGGCAGGCCAATGCTTTTCCTGCCAGATCGGCACATGCTTGGCCTACTTCTTCGTCAGTTGCTTGTTCGTAATATTCGTAAACACGCTCTAATGGGATATCGGTGTATTCAATACCCCACCGGCGTTTGGCAAGCAGGTAATCCACATTGCTGGCTATCAACCAACTCGACGGAGTTCCTATCACGCCGATACGTGTTCCGAAAAGAGTGCGTTGTGCCATGAAGTTGCTGTGAAGGACGAAGATGCGTTTGATGATCTCCGACAGTTCTCCATGAAGGATTTCGCTTCTCATTCCTCGCCCGCGCAGCCATGACGATATTTCGAGTGCTGCGGCCAGTGAATTCTGCATGCCGTCTGCCAAAAGGATGGCAGGACGGGGCAGGGATTCGAAGTGTTGGATGACCAACCGCTCCACACCTCCGGTGGCAATGAATATGATGCTGAAATCATCGGACGAGAGTTTGTCGATATGCTGATAATCGATGATATTGACGGTGAAATATTTTTCCAATTCTGTAAGTATCACTTCGTGAGAGTTACGGACAGTAGCCTGTTTATGCAGGATAGAAGCAAAAGCTATTAGGTTGATGACCATGATATTGTTTAAGTTTTTACTGTTTGCTTTTGTGACTAAAGCTCTTTTCTCGTTTGCTGATTCAAAAGTACAGGTTTCTTTCTATATGACATAACGTTTTTACGATAGATAAGGTTTTTAAAGTTTTTATGTTTATGCTTCCTTTGGGTTTCAAATAATTCGCTACATTTGCAGCTCAATAATAAAAAAGACTTCAATGCCAACAATATCTATTCGTGGAACGGAGATGCCCGCATCTCCCATCAGAAAGCTGGCTCCTCTGGCAGATGCCGCCAAACAAAGGGGCATACATGTATTCCATCTGAATATCGGGCAGCCCGACCTCCCTACACCGCAAGTTGCTATTGAGGCGATAAGAAATATCGACCGGAAGATTCTGGAATATAGTCCCAGTGCGGGCTATCGCAGTTATCGCGAGAAGTTGGTGGGCTACTACGAGAAATACAACATCCATCTCACGGCAGACGACATCATCATCACTTCCGGCGGTTCGGAAGCCGTATTGTTCTCTTTTCTGGCCTGCCTCAATCCGGGCGATGAAATCATCGTGCCCGAACCGGCCTATGCCAATTACATGGCGTTTGCCATCTCTGCCGGAGCCAAGATACGTACCATTGCCACTACCATAGAAGAGGGCTTTTCGTTGCCCAAGGTAGAGAAGTTCGAGGAACTGATAAATGAACGTACGCGCGCCATACTGATTTGTAACCCGAATAATCCGACAGGCTATCTTTATACACGGCGCGAGATGAACCAGATTCGCGACTTAGTGAAGAAATACGATTTATTCCTTTTCTCGGACGAGGTGTACCGGGAATTTATTTATACGGGTTCCCCCTATATTTCGGCCTGCCATCTGGAAGGTATCGAAAACAATGTGGTACTGATTGATTCCGTATCCAAGCGTTACTCCGAGTGCGGCATCCGTATCGGGGCTTTGATAACGAAGAATAAGGAGATACGCGATGCAGTCATGAAGTTTTGCCAAGCCCGCCTCAGTCCTCCCCTGATTGGTCAGATTGCGGCCGAGGCTTCGCTCGATGCGGGTGAGGATTATCTGCGCGACACGTATGATGAATATGTGGAACGCCGTAAATGCTTGATTGATGGGCTGAACCGCATTCCCGGTGTCTATTCTCCCATTCCGATGGGAGCATTCTACACCGTGGCTAAATTGCCGGTAGATGATTCCGACAAGTTCTGCGCTTGGTGTCTTTCCGATTTCGAGTACGAAGGGCAGACGGTCTTTATGGCTCCGGCATCAGGTTTCTATACTACGCCGGGTGCCGGGCGTAACGAGGTGCGCATTGCTTATGTGTTGAAAAAAGAAGATCTGACACGGGCGCTATTTGTCTTGCAGAAGGCATTGGAGGCTTATCCGGGGCGTACTGAATAAATGGCTGTCGGGCACAGGGTATGGATTTATCTCGTTTCATAGCGCTTCGCATTTATCGTAATGCACAACCGGGAAAGCAAGTTTCCCGTCCTGCCGTACTTATCGCCATGATTGGCATTGCCATAGGTCTGGCGGTAATGATTATTGCCGTGTCCGTAATCATAGGTTTCAAGAGCGAAGTGCGCGATAAAATTGTAGGCTTCGGTTCGCACATACAGATAAGTAATCTCGATGCCGCACGTTCCTACGAAACACGCCCCATTGCAGTGGGCGACAGTATGATTGCCGCTCTTACCGATTATCCGGAGGTGAAACATGTGCAACGTTATTCCACAAAGCCGGGCATGATAAAGACCTCCGACGCTTTTCAAGGGATGGTTTTGAAAGGTGTAGGCCCTGAGTACGACAGGACATTCTTCCGTCGGCATATCATTGAAGGCGAGTTCCCGCAGTTCAGTGATTCGGCATCCTCCAATCGTGTGGTCATTTCAAAGATACTTGCCGATAAAATGAAGTTGAAGCTTGGCGACAAGATTGATACGTATTTTATTCAGGATGACGTGCGTGCCCGCCGCCTGAAGATTGTGGGCATCTATCAGACGAATTTTTCCGAATACGATAATCTTTTTCTCCTTACCGATCTTTGTTTGGTAAACCGCCTGAACGGTTGGCAACCCGATCAGGTGAGCGGGGTGGAGTTGGAAATCCGCGACTATGGCAAGCTGGAAGAAACCACCTACGAGATAGCTGCCGATACGGATGAGCATCCCGACCGTTATGGCGCCGAATATTGCGTCCGTAATGTGGAGCAACTCAATCTTCCGATCTTTGCTTGGTTGGACATATTGGATGTGAACATCTGGGTTATCCTCATCCTTATGATTGGAGTGGCTGGTTTCACGATGGTGTCCGGTCTGCTGATTATCATTATAGAGCGTACCTCCATGATAGGTGTGCTGAAGTCTCTTGGGGCTGATAATTTTACTATCCGTAAGGTGTTTCTTTGGTTTTCGGTCTTCCTTATCGGCAAGGGGATGTTGTGGGGAAATGCTATCGGACTTGTCTTTTATTTTGTGCAGCGCTGGTTCGGTTTATTCAAACTCGATCCGGAAACGTACTATATGGCTACGGTTCCGGTATCTTTCAATATCTGGCTGTTTTTACTGCTGAATGTCGGCACTTTATTGGCCGCCGTGCTGATGTTGCTGGGACCTTCTTTCCTGATTACGCGCATCCATCCCGCCACCTCCATCCGTTACGAGTAAGAGGTTTCACTTTCTGAGGAAATCGCTCTTTTTGCGGAACAGGCAGTATAATTTCCAACGCATGGATTGCATTGGTTGCAGCAAATCGAACAAGGGGAGCGTGAAGTAGTATCTGCGTTTCTCCTTCAACTCTTTTGCTGTTTGATTGATGACGATGGCCTGCACGATGAAGCGTAGCAGGAAAAATGTGAATGCAATTCCTGCCACCGACCAGTTAAAATGCAGCACGCCGGTGATGAGCAGGGCTATCCATACCACATAGAAAGCCAAACGTGTAAAGGTCTCTCCTCCTGCCAGCCAACGTTGTATTCCGTGATACAGGTAGGACGTAGAAGTATATCCTATCTTCTCCTCTCTCCAGTCCTTGGCCCGCCAGACGGGTTGCATGCGTACGGTGGCGTCTGCGTCCGTCTCCACTCGTGTATTGTTGGCTGTGGCTATGCGGTTGATAAATAGGTCGTCGTCTCCTCTTTGCAGGTTGAGGTGGGCGGAAAATCCTTTTTGCTGATAAAACAGCTCTTTCCTATAAGCAAGGTTGCGCCCTATGCCCATGTATGGGCTTCCAGCCAAGGCAAATCCCAAATAGCGCATGGAGATGAACAGGTTGTCGAAAGACACCTGCTTATGTAGCCAGCCTTTGCCCCGCTCATATCCGCTGTAGCCTAAAACCACTTGAGTGCGCGATGTAAAGTTGCGTGCCAGCAGTCGCAACCATTGGTTGCTTTGTGGCCGGCAGTCGGCGTCGGTGAATACTACCCAATCATACTTGCTGGCTTTGATACCGAGTGTTGCAGCCAGCTTCTTACGGCTGATATAGCGGGAAGATTCGGGAATGAAACTATGGTACAGATGCGGATATTTCTCTTCGAGCAAAGTCAGGTAGTCTTTGCTTTCATCGGTGTTTCCGTCATTGATGACGATGACCTCGTATAAGGGATAGTCTTGCTCTAATACGGATATCAGGTTGTTGCGCAGATTCTCTGCTTCATCGTGGGCGCAAATAATGACCGACACGGGCGGAAACTCTTGCGTGAAATGCGTGTCTCCCCGTTTCACGGCACGGTTGCGGAGGTGGATACGATTGTACAGACAAAAGTAATAAAGGGTCTGTATGATGAACAACGTGCTCGTTGCGGCAAGCAGTATTTTTTCAGAGTTCTCTAATGCAAATGCTTCCATATTGGGCATGAAACGTTTTATGATGCACAAAGGTACGAAAAAACGCCACAGTGGAAGCTTGGTAGCGAGTTTTTTTTAGGGACTGAAAAGAAACTCGGAAAAAGCAGTCGCTGAAGATAAATTTATTGATAGAACCGTGTAAGTAAAAGGTGGGTGATAAGCAGAAAAATGCCATTTTTTTGTAACATGGAGATTGCAATATTCTGTTAAACGAAGCCAATAGCTTTGAAATAGAATGTAATTGGTCGCGAGAGCCCGAACTTTTATTCCGGTCGGGTGGTTTACTTTAAAGGATAATGCTTACTTTTGCATAGAATTTTTATTCACTAACAATAAACTTTAAACAAAATGGTAAATTACAAAGATTTAGGATTGGTAAACACAAAGGAAATGTTTGCTAAGGCTATCAAAGGTGGATATGCTATTCCGGCATTCAACTTCAACAATATGGAACAGATGCAGGCTATCATCAAGGCTGCTGTTGAAACTAAATCTCCTGTGATTCTTCAGGTATCCAAGGGTGCCCGTCAGTATGCCAACGCAACGTTGTTGCGCTACATGGCTCAGGGTGCTGTGGAATATGCCAAAGAATTGGGTTGTGCACATCCGGAAATCGTTCTTCACCTCGACCACGGCGATACGTTCGAGACTTGCAAGTCTTGCATCGATTCAGGTTTCTCTTCAGTGATGATTGACGGTTCTCACTTGCCCTACGAAGAGAATGTGGCATTGACCAAGAAGGTGGTTGAGTATGCTCACCAGTTCGATGTAACGGTAGAAGGCGAGCTTGGCGTATTGGCCGGTGTTGAAGACGAGGTTTCTGCCGAACACCACACATATACTAACCCTGAAGAAGTGATTGACTTTGCTACTCGCACAGGTTGCGATTCATTGGCTATCTCGATTGGTACTTCTCACGGTGCTTACAAGTTCAAACCTGAACAATGCCATGTAGATCCTGCTACCGGTCGTCTGGTTCCTCCTCCTCTGGAGTTTGCCGTATTGGATGCCGTAATGGAGAAACTTCCGGGATTCCCCATCGTTCTTCACGGTTCTTCTTCAGTTCCTCAGGAAGAAGTTGATACCATCAACAAGTTTGGCGGTAAGCTGGAAGCTGCCATCGGTATTCCAGAAGAAGAATTGCGTAAGGCTGCCAAGTCTGCCGTTTGTAAGATCAACATCGACTCAGACTCTCGTTTGGCAATGACTGCTGCCGTTCGCAAGGTATTTGCCGAGAAGCCCGCAGAGTTCGACCCGCGTAAGTATCTGGGTCCGGCTCGCGACAATATGGAGAAGCTCTACAAGCATAAAATCGTTAACGTGCTTGGCTCGGACAACAAATTGGCGCAGCTGTAAGTTAGCTATTCGTCATAGAGAATGAAAGGGGCATGCCGGCAGTGGCATGCTCTTTTTTTATATGCTAAGAGAGTGAATCAAAAAAACTTGGTTTTGATTCACTCTCTTAGTTTCATACTTATTTTCTTGCTTTATAGGCATGTTGCAGTCCGGTGGATGTTTGCCTCTTATTTGTTTGTATATAATTTATACCATATCTTCCTCCGGCCTGAGCCTCCCTGATAACCGAGATTTTCTCCGGCACCGAGGAAGACATCGTTCCTCGGTGAGGAACACCCTCTTCCTCGGTGTCGAGTAGCTTGTTCCTCGGTGAGGAACTTTGAGAGAAGTTTTTCGCTACTTTCCTTTGTAAAGAAAAAGGATTGTTAAACCGAGCGGATGACTTTATCTTATAGCTCGATGACCAATGATTCTCTGGCTGCCATCTTCAACTCTTCACTGAAAGTGATGGTTTTGCCGCTGAGGATGTCTTTCCCTTGTTTATTCTCTTTCAGGATTTCCTTATAGAACTTCAATGGTACGCTTGTTTCAGCGTCCGTACCGTTGAGCATCACGAATACGGTTTTCCCTTCGTGTTGGCGGGCGTAGGCATATACGCCGTTCTGCACCATGAATTGTACCATGCTGCCTTTGGCTATCACCTCGTTGCCTTTGCGCCAGTTCAGGATGGTTTTGTAGAAGTTATAGCAGTCGTTTTGCAGCTTGCTGCGTCCGTTGGCGGTAAATGCCGTTGCTTTGTCATCAGCCCATCCGCCGGGGAAGTCCTTACGCACGTAGCCGTCGCTTTTGTGCTTCACACCGGTCATCATAATCTCCGTTCCATAATAAAGTTGCGGGATGCGGCGGGTGGTGAGCAACAGTGTGGAGGCTTGTTTCAGCATCGGCAGGTTGTCGCCCTCACCGAGAAAACGGTCGGTGTCGTGGTTTTCGATGAATGCGAGCACGGAGGCAGGGTTGGGGTAGAGGAAGTCGTAGACAAAGCTGTTGTACACACGGTCCAGCCCTTTGAACCAAGTCTCCGTCTGTTCGTTTTTGGCTATGTTTATTTTGTCGAAGAAACTGAAGTCCATGACGGTTTTCAGGTTGCTGTTCTTCGGTGCGGAAAGCTTAGAATCCTTCTGCCACCATGCCGTGTAGGCCGGTTCGGTGACCCATGTTTCTCCTACGGTGTTGTAGTTGGGATATTCTTCGTTCAACTCCTTCATCCAATGGCTCATGGCATCATAGTCGGCATACGGGTAGGTATCCATGCGTATGCCGTCGATGTCGGCATATTCAATCCACCAGAAGCTGTTCTGCACCAGATAGCGGTAGACGTGCGGGTTCTTTTGGTTGAGGTCGGGCATGGTGGGTACAAACCATCCGTCGTTCATCTGGTGCGTGTCGAATTTGGAAGCGTAGGGGTCGATATGGGGAGTCAGTTTGAAAGAGGTCTGCACGAAGTTCTTTTCGTGGTCGGGATTGTTGAACCAGTCTTTTGACGGCATGTCCTTAATCCATACATGTTCCACACCGCAATGGTTGAAAATCATATCCATCACAATCTTGATGCCACGGGCATGAGACTTCTCAATCAGTCGTTTGTATTCTTCGTTGGTGCCGAAGCGCGGGTCTACTTTGTAATAGTCGGTGGTGGCATAGCCGTGGTACGAACCTCCGGTCATGTTGTTTTCCAATACGGGGGTAAACCACAAGGCCGTCACGCCAAGGTCGGAGAAGTAGTCGAGGTGCTGCTCTATGCCGGCAAGGTCGCCGCCATGACGGGCGTTAGGGTCGTTGCGGTCTACTTTGTATTCGGCCATTCCCGGCAGTTGGTCGTTGTCGGGATTTCCGTTGGCAAAGCGGTCGGGCATCAGCAGATACAGGGCATCGGAAGCATCGAAGCCTTTGTGCTCACAACCTTTCTTGTTGCGGGTCTTCAGTTCATAATCTTTCAGGATTTTCTTTTTTCCTTGCTTGAAGGTGAGCGTCATCTTGCCCGGTTTCACGTCTTTGTCCAGTTTCAGGTAGACTAGCAGGTAATTGCTGCTTTCCAGCTTTACGGTGCTGCTCAGCGAAACGCCGGGATAGTCGACGGATACCGAAGCATTTCCGATGTCTTCGCCATATACCATCAGTTGGAGTTCCGGATTCTGCATTCCGGCATACCAGAACGGAGGGTCGATTTTGTTTACATTCATGGCCGCATACGTAGAAAGAGTGAGCAATAGTGCTCCAAGGATAGAGAATACTGTTTTCATGATAGTAACTTTACGGTTAATTTTGTGCTAATTTAAAATAAATGACGGAGAAAGCATTTGCCTTCTCCGTCATTATATCTTTTTATGTTACGCAAACGTTTTCTGCATGCGGCTATCTGACAGGAATAAACCTTGCCGTGTCTACCTTTCCATTGAAGAAATCCTCTTTTTTACGGCCTTCTCTGATGTTTTTCAGCCATTTTTCGGCGGCATTATACCGGTTGTCTTCTCCGATAATGACCGTTCCGTCGCTGTCCACCTCTTGCGGCATCTCTTTTTTGTTCTTAGGGCGGGTTTTCAGATAAGCTTCCAGATACTGTTCGGCTCTTACTGCATCCTTCAACCAATAATAATGGATGTGTGCCGCATTGTACAGCAGCTTGTGGTTGTTTGTATCATATTTTTTGTATTGCTCCACAAGGGTGCCGGCTTGTTTCTTATACTGAGCGGCCATCTTATAGCAATCTGCCATACCCACGTAGAGGCGTATCATGGTGCTATCGCTGGGGAGGCTGAGTGCAATGGCTTGTTCCAGATAGGCCACACCTTCCTTCTTCCACGAAGTTTTGGCGCAGGCGCGTCCCAGATAATAAAGCACGTTTACGTTTGTGCGGTCTTCTTTGAGTGCCCTCTCCAGCAAGTCGTGTGCCGGATAGAAGTTCTCGATGGCGTAGTAGCTGATTCCGGCATAAAAACAGGTCTGGAAGCTGCTGTCTTTTTCTTGCAGCAGTTGCTCGTATCTTTGTATCGCTTTCGTGTAATCTTTGTTTAGGCAGTAAGCCTGCGCATTGACCCTGTTGACAAGCACATTGGCAGAGTCTGTCGTGCGGTATTTCTCTGTAATGTTTATTGCGTCTTCAAATTGCCGGCTGGCAATGTAGATATTCCCCAGCTTGGCAGCCGACAGATAATCTTCGGGGTATCTCCTCTGTATGTCCTGATAGGCTTCTATCACTCGGTCTACATTGGAGTTGTCGCAGGTTTGCTCCATGCTTTCGGCTCTTAGGTGGAGAACAAAGGCGGAACTGTCTTTCATTGCCAGCTGATTGCTCTCATCCAAAGATTCGTGATATCTCTTCATGCTCATCAGCAGACTGATGTATCGGAGGTGCACGTATTTGTTATCCGGGTTCAGCCTCAATGCGCTCCGGTAGTATTCTGACGCCTCGCCGTAGCGAGCCATGGATCTGCAACACTCGGCGGCTTCAATGTAAGCTCGCGGATTGAGCGAATCTTGCAGCACTACTTCCCGGAAGACGGCCAAAGCCTTGTCGTTTTCTCCCAATCCTTTCAGAGCCTTTCCTTTTTGATAGAGCAGAGGGATGGTTGCCTCTTCTTTACTGATGAGCAACAGAGCGGTTTCATAGTCATAATCGGCCATTGCCTCCTGAATGGAATTGATGTTTTGTGCCGACAACAAAGCACAGCAGGTAAAGAAGCAGAAGGAGATAATTTGTTTTCGCATGCTTTCGGATTTAAGATGTTATGTAATTGTCTGCAAGATAATAAAAAGCATGAGATGTTACGAGTTTGTCGTAGTTTGTTTTGGATAGATTAACAAAAGAATAAGGCCGCCTCGCTTTTTAGGTCGAGATAGCCTTATTATGGATAAAATACAAAATGGGAAATCTTTTACATCAAGAAGCCTAGCAAGATACCGGCTGCCACAGCAGAACCAATTACGCCGGCAACGTTCGGACCCATGGCGTGCATCAGCAGGTAGTTGGTAGGATCGTATTCCAAGCCTATCACTTGCGAAATGCGTGCAGAGTCGGGCACGGCAGAAACACCGGCATTACCGATCAACGGGTTGATCTTGTTGTCCTTCTTCAAGAACAGGTTGAAGATTTTTACAAAGATTACTCCCGAAGCTGTAGCGATAATAAATGATAAAGCACCCAGACCGAAAATCTTGATTGAGTCGAATGTCAGGAACTCGGATGCTTGTGTGGAAGCACCTACGGTAAGTCCCAACAAAATCGTAATGGTATCAATCAGCGGTCCGCTGGCTGTGTTGGCCAAGCGACGGGTAACACCACTTTCTTTCAGCAAGTTACCAAAGAACAGCATACCCAACAAAGGCAAACCGGATGGAACAAGGAATGTAGTGAGCAACAAACCGATAATCGGGAACATCACTTTCTCCGTGTGAGAAACCACGCGAGGAGGTTTCATGCGGATCAGACGTTCGTGCTTGTTGGTCAACAGACGCATGATGGGCGGTTGTATCACCGGCACCAATGCCATGTACGAATAAGCCGACACTGCAATGGCACCCATCAAATTCGGAGCCAGCTTGGAGGAGAGAAAGATGGCCGTCGGGCCGTCTGCACCACCGATAATGCCGATTGCACCGGCCTGCATGGGGTCGAACCCTATTGCAAGGGCAATCATGTATGCGCCAAAGATTCCAAACTGGGCGGCAGCGCCCACTAACATCAACTTAGGATTCGATATCAGCGCGGAGAAGTCCGTCATGGCGCCGATGCCCAAGAAAATGAGGGGTGGATACCAGCCGGAAGTTACTCCCTGATACAGAATGTTAAGTACCGAGCCTTCCTCATAGATGCCGACCTTCAGTCCGGCTTCCATGTTGAAGGGAATATTGCCGATCAATATACCGAAACCGATAGGTATCAGCAGCATCGGTTCGAATTCCTTGGCCACAGCCAAGTATATGAAGAACAAACCTATCAGGAGCATTGCCACGTGTCCGCCTGTTGCATTGGCAAAACCCGTGTATGTCCAGAAATCGGCAAGGTTGTTCCCTATGAATGTGATAAATTCTCCCATATTATTCAATGATTACGAGATCAGTACCTTCGAGAACGGAGTCTCCTTTACTAACATTGATAGCGGTAATCTTTCCATCGCGGTCGGCGTTGATGCTGTTTTCCATTTTCATGGCTTCCAGGATGATGATGAGCTGTCCTTTCTTCACCGTATCGCCTACGTTTACTTTGATGTCGAGGATGACACCCGGAAGCGGAGATTTTACTCCTGATTTACCGGCAGAAACTGCGGCCGGCTTACTTACCGGGGCAACCGGTGCTGCTGCCGGTGCAGTTGTTGCAGCCGGACGAACTATGGGCTTAATGGGAGCAGACTTTACTTTTTGCTCCATTTCAACGTTGTAAGGAGTACCGTTCACTTCCACGTGAGCGATGTTCTCTTCAATATCTCCAATGGTAACGTTGTACACATTACCGTTAATTTTATACTTATATTCTTTCATCGTTTTATTTTTTTCGAAGTGACTTTACTTTTTGTGAGGGGTTTCACGCAATGTGTAGATTTTGGAACTCCATGGCGAATAGCTGCGTTTTACACGCGTAATGGTAAGCACGGTGTCTTCCACGTCGTGTACGTCGCTTTGCATTTCGTGCATAGCCATGGCAATGGCGGCAAACACCTCGCCCGGAGCTTGTCCGAGTTGTTTCTCTTTGGCTTCCTGTTTGTCGGTGATACCTTTTGCTCTCATGGCATTGCGTGCGCTGAGGTTCACGGAAATCTTACCTACGATTTTGAATGAAATGTAAAGCAATATCAAACCAAAGAATACCACACTCATGGCCGAAATGGACATACCGATACCTGTGCTGTCATGTTCCTCAAACTTCTCCATCTTGGCATTGCTGTCGATGGTTTTGTTGTTGGTGCTTGGCGTCACATACTTGTCTGCACTTTCGCCTTTTACTTCCCATTCGGATGAAGCGTCACTGACGCGTGCGTACGATTGATTGGCTTTAAGGGTGTTGCCCGGTACAATAATCTGATCCAGCAAACTCTTGCCGGAGTCGTATAGTCCAATCCAGTTGACATTCAACGTGTCCAGCTTGAAGTTGGTATGGAATGTTCCGCGTCTCGGTTCTCCGTCAGCCCAGAAAAGTGCATGTTGGCGTGGTTTTACCAGTGTCAGGACATCACCTTTGGGGATGAAATAAGTAACGGTATCATTACCCGGACTCCAATGTTTCAGGTAGCAGCCGGCCAAGTCGGCACTGCCATATGATTTATTGAATATTTCAACCCATGCGCTGTGTACGCCATAGTCGTCCTGATAGTTACTTTCGTTGTTAACCAGCACTTCGTTCAGCAATAGCTTTTTGTTGGATTTCTGTTCTCCGCAGGAAGAGCAAAGGCCGGCCACCAGCAACAATGAAAGAAATATTCCGATTTTTGTTTTGTTCATAATCGTTCTTGTTTTAGTGTAAAAAGCCTGATTACAAAGGAATATTACCATGTTTTTTGGCCGGGTTGGACAATTTCTTGGTTTGTAGCTGCTGCAGGGCACGGATAATGCGGAAACGCGTGTTGCGCGGTTCGATGACATCGTCGATGTAGCCGTACTTGGCAGCATTGTAAGGATTGGCAAACAGCTTGGTATACTCGGCTTCTTTCTCTGCCAGGAACTGTGCCGGATTTTCTTGATCTTTGGCTTCGCGGGCATACAACACCTCTACGGCACCTGCGCCACCCATTACGGCGATCTCAGCAGTAGGCCAAGCATAGTTCATGTCACCGCGGAGTTGCTTACAGCTCATCACAATGTGCGAACCGCCGTACGATTTGCGAAGAGTGATGGTTACTTTGGGTACAGTAGCTTCACCGTAAGCATACAGCAACTTGGCGCCGTGCAGAATGACGCCGTTGTATTCTTGTCCTGTTCCGGGAAGGAAGCCCGGCACGTCTACCAACGAAACAATGGGGATATTGAAAGCATCGCAGAAGCGGACAAAACGGGCGCCTTTGCGAGAAGCATTGCTGTCGAGCACACCTGCCAGATACTTGGGCTGGTTGGCTACAATACCTACTGATTGTCCGTTGAATCGTGCAAAGCCGATAATAATATTCTTGGAATAGTCTTTCTGGATTTCGAGGAACTCGCCGTTATCTACGATGGCACCGATTACTTCGTACATATCGTAAGGCTTGTTCGGATTGTCGGGGATGATGTCGTTCAGGGAATCTTCCAGACGATCGATCGGGTCAGTGCAATCTGCATAGGGGGCTTCTTCCAAGTTGTTCTGTGGGATATAGCTTAACAGCTTGCGGATCAAAGCCAAAGCTTCTTCTTCTGTCTTGGCGGTGAAGTGTGTCACACCCGATTTGGTAGAGTGAACGCTGGCTCCGCCCAGATTTTCCTGGCTCACGTCTTCGCCTGTCACTGTCTTAACAACCTTCGGTCCTGTAAGGAACATGTAAGAGGTACCTTCCATCATTAGCGTGAAGTCTGTAAGGGCGGGGGAGTAAACCGCACCACCGGCACAAGGGCCGAAGATTCCGGAGATTTGAGGAATGACTCCGGAAGCAAGGATGTTGCGTTGGAAGATTTCAGCGTAACCAGCCAATGCGTTGATGCCTTCTTGGATACGTGCGCCACCTGAATCGTTGATACCGATACAAGGTGCGCCCATCTTCATGGCCTGATCCATAATCTTGCAGATTTTCAAAGACATGGTTTCGGACAATGAACCGGCAGAAACTGTAAAATCTTGTGCGAAGATATAAACCAAACGACCTTCGATTGTTCCGCAGCCGGTTACTACACCATCGCCGGGATAATGTTTTTTCTCCATGTCGAAGTTGGTGCATCGGTGCTCTACGAACATATCCATTTCTTCGAAACTTCCTTCGTCGAGAAGCATGGCTATACGCTCGCGGGCTGTATATTTACCCTTCTCGTGTTGCTTTGCAATCGCTTTTTCACCACCACCCATACGTGCGGCGGCACGGCGGTCTATAAGCTCTTTAATCTTTTCAAGTTGATTACTCATATTCTTATTAATAATTTATGATTTATAAACTATGATATACTGATGCATGATTTATGACGGTGACGTCTTTATAAATCTATCCTTTTTCGCAGAGTTCAGTCAGTACGCCGAGCGTTGATTTCGGATGCAGGAATGCTATGTTCATGCTTTCTGCACCTTTGCGTGGAGCCTTGTCGATGAGACGGATGCCTTTCTCCTCAGATTCTGCAAGAGCGTTGGCCACGCCGTCTTCCACAGCAAATGCCAGATGGTGCATACCGCCGTTTCCGTTGTTCTTCTCAATGAATTTGGCAATGGTGCTTTCAGGAGAAGTAGGTTCCAGTAACTCAATCTTTACGTCACCTACTTTCAGAAAGGCTGTTCTAACTTTCTGGTCTTCTACTGTTTCAATGTTGTAGCACTTCAGACCAAGAACGTTTTCATAATACGGAAGGGCTTCCTCGATACTTTTAACGGCGATGCCCAAATGTTCAATGTGTGAAATCTTCATAACTGTATTATTTAATGTTACTTATAGTTTTTCTTAAGGTGTAAAACAGCACAAAGAAAGAAAAATCTTCCTTAATAAAGAAATTTTTCGCCAAATAATTCGTGAAGAATGGTGCTCATTCAATTCTTTGCAGAATTATATCTGAGTTCGGGATAAGTGGTTGCTTTTGCTAAAGATGAGGGGGTGGATCCTGTCGGGCGGATATTTCCTGAATGCACCGGTTTACGGTGATTGGGGAGAAGAGAGCCTTTCAGACCGACCGCCCTTTCCCTGTCTGACAGCTGCAATCCTTTGTCGTGACAGAGGCAAGTGTTCAAGCCGACAGACACAAGTGTCTGACGTGACAGATACAAGTGTTTGAGCCGTCAGAGGCAAGTGTCTGACAAGGAAGGGGTGAATGTCTGATAACCGATGGAGTTTGACTCTAAAATACAAGCCGCCGGGTGAGGTTGTCGCCCCGCTTCTTATCCCGAATTCAGATAATTATGATAGGGAAGAAGGAGTTGCATCGTTTCAAAGCCGTGTAAAGGTGTCCTTATACGAAGAAAACGCAGGCTTGATACGGAGGATACCTACTTGTAAAAGATGTGTGCTAATGAATTTCATTTTCTGAAAAATGGGAGAAAAAGCTGCAAAGGCCGTCCGTAAACGAACAATCGGAGTGTCCGAAAACGAACACCCATGCCGTTTGTGTGCGCTCCGGCTTGCTTGGCATGGTCTTTGCCTTTTTTGTCAATGATTATTTTAAAGACCTGACATGAAAAGAAAGACTTTACTTGCAATTTGCCTCTGGATGCCGTTGGCAATCATGGCACAGAACGATACGGTGGGACATGACCGCAACATGACTTTGACGGAAGCCATTGCTTTGGCGCGTTTGCAGTCTGTGGATGCCGCCGTTGCGTTGAATGAACTGAAAACGGCTTATTGGGAATATCGTACCTTTCGGGCCGATTTGCTACCGGAAGTAAATTTTATAGGAACATTACCTAATTATAATAAGTCGTACAGTACTTATCAAAATTCTGATGGTTCTTATGGTTTTGTGCGTAACAATACACTGGGCCTGTCGGGAAAATTTTCTATCGATCAGAATATCTGGGTTACGGGAGGGCGGTTGTCGCTGACTTCATCTCTTAATTTTATCAGGCAATTAGGCTCCGGAGGCACCAAGCAATTTATGTCTGTGCCTGTGAACCTTGAGCTGAAACAGCCCATCTTCGGGGTAAACAATTTGAAGTGGAACCGCCGTATCGAGCCGGTGCGTTATGCAGAGGCCAAGGCCGCTTTTGTTACCGCCACGGAGGAAGTGACAATGAAAGCCATCACCTACTTCTTCCAGTTACTTCTGGCCAAAGAATCACTTGCTACGGCAAGGCAGAACAAAGCAAATGCCGACCGCCTTTACGAAGTGGCCATAGCCAAGCGAAAGATGGGGCAGATTTCGGAAAATGATTTGCTCCAGCTCCGGCTGAATGCACTGCAAGGCAAGGCCGATGTGACAGAGGCGGAAAGCAATCTGAATGCTAAGATGTTCCGGCTTCGCTCTTTCCTCGGGGTGTCTGAACAGGAAAATTTAAATCCTGTGCTTCCGGCTTCCGTTCCCGATATTAATATGGAGTACGACCGTGTGCTGAATAAGGCCTTGGAACGCAATTCGTTTGCGCAGAACATACGTCGCCGGCAGTTGGAGGCCGATTACGCGGTGGCCGCAGCGCGGGGAAATCTGAGGAGTGTTGATTTGTTCGCCAGCGTGGGATATACCGGGCAGAACCAGAGACTGTCGGCTGCCTATCGGGATTTGCTTGATAATCAAATAGTACAGGTGGGGGTTAAAATACCGATTCTCGATTGGGGTAAGCGACGTGGCAAGGTGCAGGTGGCAAAGAGCAATCGGGAAGTTGTCCTATCAAGGATTCGGCAGGAACAGATGGATTTCAATCAAGATATTTTCTTGTTGGTGGCCAAGTTCAATAATCAGGCAGAGCAATTAAGTATTGCCGAGGAAGCGGATGTCATTGCCGAGAAGCGTTATAGGACAAGTGTGGAAACTTTCATGATTGGTAAAATCAGTACGCTCGACTTGAACGATGCGCAAAATTCCAAAGATGAAGCCCGTCAAAAACATATTTCCGAACTATATTATTATTGGTATTATTTGTATCAACTCCGTAGCTTGACACTGTGGGATTTTGAACGAGACACGGAATTGGAGGCCGATTTTGAAGATATCATAAGAAAGTAGGCAGACTTGTCTGTATTCTTTTTTTGTGAAACTTACTCCTGCTTTATGGTGATAATCATAAAAAAAGCATAATTTTGTAGGGAACAAACCGTAGACTTTATGATATTGATAATAGATGACGACAGTGCCGTGCGCTCTTCTCTCAGTTTTATGCTGAAGCGTGCCGGTTATGAGGTGAAAACAGCTCCGAATCCTCGTGAGGCTATGGAAATAGTGAGGAGCGAGACCCCTGCATTGATTTTGATGGATATGAATTTCACTCTTTCCACCACGGGTGAAGAGGGGCTTACACTGTTGAAACAGGTAAAAGTGTTCCATCCTGATGTGCCTGTTATTCTGATGACGGCGTGGGGAAGCATTCAGCTGGCTGTGCAGGGAATGCAGGCGGGGGCATTCGACTTCATCACCAAGCCTTGGAATAATGCAGCCCTTTTGCAACGCATCGAGACGGCTCTTGCACTTTCTTCTCCATCCGAAGGAGGGTGTGGGGCGCAGGGAATGTCGCTGAACCGCAACCATATCATCGGTAAGTCAAAAGGGCTGATGGAGGTGCTGGATACCGTGGCACGCATTGCCCCTACCAATGCTTCCGTGCTGATTACGGGCGAAAGCGGGACAGGAAAAGAGTTGATTGCCGAAGCCATACATATCAACAGTCGGCGTGCGAAGCAACCTTTTGTCAAAGTCAATCTTGGCGGTATCTCTCAGAGCTTGTTCGAAAGCGAAATGTTCGGGCATAAGAAAGGGGCGTTTACCGATGCGAGTACCGACCGTATAGGGCGTTTTGAACTGGCCAATAAAGGTACCATCTTTCTGGATGAGATAGGCGATCTTGATTTATCCTGTCAGGTAAAGCTGCTGCGTGTGTTGCAGGATCAGACGTTCGAAGTGTTGGGCGACAGTCGTCCGCGTAGGGCTGACGTGCGTGTGGTTTCGGCCACTAATGCCGATTTGTCCAAGATGGTTTCCGAACGCACGTTCCGCGAAGACCTCTTCTATCGTATAAACCTGATTACCGTAAAACTTCCTTCCTTAAGGGAACGGCGCGAAGACATACCTTTGTTGGCACGTCACTTTGCCGATCGTCAGGCGGAAATCAACGGCTTGCCGCATACCGATTTTTCGGCGGATGCCTTGAACTTCCTGTCACACCTGCCTTATCCGGGCAATATACGCGAACTGAAGAATCTGGTGGAGCGCACCATCCTGATTTGTGGAAAAACTGTGCTCGATGCCTCCGACTTTGATTCCCAATGCCAGAGGCGTGACGAGCCGGCAAAAGCCTCTGAAAGAACAGCGTTTGCAGGTATGACACTGGACGAGATAGAGCGGCAGACGATTTTGCAGGCGTTGGAACAGCATAAGGGTAATCTCAGCCAAGTAGCTGTAGCGTTGGGCATCAGTCGTGCTGCACTATATCGGAGGCTGGAAAAATATAATATAAATTATGAATGACGGATGAAACGCCATGCGTCATTTGTACTTATAATCATCACGAACCGTGCGTATTAAATTTTTCTTTTTCATCCTTGTCCTTTTTTTATTGGCTCTGAGCGGAGTGCTGGCTTATATACTGGACGGAAAACAATCCTTGCATCTTTATTTGCTGGAGGGACTCATCGTTTTTATTCTGGTCTATCTGATAGTGTTCTATAATAAAATAGTGAAACCGATGAACACAATCGGAAGTGGCATGGAGTTGTTGCGCGAACAAGATTTCAGCAGTCGGCTTAGCCGGGTGGGGCAATATGAGGCAGACCGCATTGTGAATATCTTTAACCGTATGATGGAACAGCTCAAAAATGAGCGTTTGCGGCTGCGTGAGCAGAATCACTTTCTGGATTTGTTGATTCAGGCCTCGCCGATGGGAGTGATTATTACCACACTCGATGGTGATGTGTCGCAATTGAACCCGATGGCGGTGAAAATGCTGGGAGTGCGGCCGGAGGAAGCCATGAACAAACAGTTGGGGCAAATAGATTCTCCTTTGGCGGCAGAGTTGGCTGCAATCCCTAAAGAGATGACTTCGGTGGTGCGTCTCAATGATGCCAATATTTACAAGTGTACCCATTCTTCATTTGTTGACAGAGGGTTCAAGCACCCGTTTTTCTTGATAGAGCGCATGACGGAGGAGGTGATGCGTGCCGAGAAACGTGCGTATGAGAAAGTAATCCGAATGATTGCGCACGAAGTGAACAATACCACTGCCGGCATCACCTCTACGCTCGATACAGTGGAGCAGGCGCTTTCCGAAGAGAGCGGGATGGAAGATATTTGCGACGTGATGCGCGTCTGCACCGACCGTTGCTTCTCCATGAGCCGTTTCATCACTCGCTTTGCCGACGTGGTAAAGATTCCCGAACCTACATTGTCTCCTGTCCGGCTGAATGAGCTGGTATCTATGTGCAAGCGCTTTATGGAAGGTATGTGCAATGACCGCAATATCTCTTTGCGGTTGGAGTGTAATCCGGAGGTTGACATGGTTCGCCTTGACGTATCTCTTTTTGAACAGGTCTTGGTGAACATCATCAAGAATGCTGTCGAAAGCATAGAAAGCAATTCTGATAATATGCAGAAACCGGGAGAAATAATCGTGAGGACCGCAACTCCCGTTTCCGTTGAGGTCATTGACAATGGCCCCGGCATAAGCAAGGAAGTGGAGGCAAAACTCTTCAGTCCCTTCTTCTCTACTAAACCGCACGGGCAGGGAATCGGGTTAGTGTTTATCCGGGAGGTTTTGAGCCGACATGGATGTACTTTTTCTCTGCGTACTTACAACGACGGATTGACCCGCTTCCGTATATCATTTCCGTGATCTGTTTTTATGCTTGTACAAGTGTGAGGCTACGGTTGTACAAGCGTAACCCTATACTTGTACAAGTGAAGCCTTACAGTTGTACAAGTGAGGGCTTACTCTTGTATAAGTGTAAATCGCTCATTCTCAGTATATGAATTTGAGGTTGTGTATATGCGATTGTCCCCTCATTCCTTTCTTGCATAGATTGTATGCGGAGCTTGGAACAAGGGGAATTATCTTGGTGTTTCGTAACCTTGTTATAGTTGCGGAGGCTTTTATGTTTATCTGTTGTCTCGCAAGTCTCTTACTCTGACAGCTTTTCCTTCGCTTTGAGGCAGAGACCCTTTCTTGACAAGCCGTAGTTTGGGAGTGACTAAGACTTCATCTTTCAATTGGCGGGTAATCTCTTTACGGACTTTTTCCAATTCAATGTAATTGTCGGTAGAAAGATCGCTGATCTCCACCTCCACAATCATCTCGTCCTGGTTATTCACCGTTTCGAGTGTGATGAGGTAATTACTACCTAATTCGGGGAACTGCACCAACACTTTTTCCACCTGCATGGGGAAAATATTGACCCCTTTGATGATGAACATGTCATCGCTGCGGCCTTTGATGCGATCGATGCGGAGATGGGTACGCCCGCAAGGACACCGACTGGGCAGAATACGTGTAAGGTCGCGCGTGCGATAACGTATAAGCGGCATCATTTCACGGTCCAGCGTTGTCAGCACCAACTCGCCGATTTCACCTTCCGGCACGGGTTCTCCCGTTTCGGGATTGATGATTTCAACAAGATAGCAATCTTCCCAAAAGTGCATTCCATTTTGTTCGGTACACTCGAAAGCTACTCCCGGACCATTCATTTCTGTCATGCCAAAGCTATTGTAGGCCTTAACGCCGAGCATGTGCTCTATCTTCTTCCGTTGTTCGTCGGTATGAGGTTCGGCACCGATCAGAAGAGTTTTTAAACTTGTGGCGGCAGGGTCTATCCCCTCTTCCTGAAAGACTTCGGCCAAACGTATCGCATAGCTGGGGATGGCGTGAAGGGCCGTAGTCTTGAAATCGGTGATGAATTTGATCTGACGTTTGCTGTTGCCGGCTGCTGCCGGTACGGTCAGTGCGCCCAGACGTTCGGCACCATATTGAAAACCTAATCCTCCGGTGAACATTCCATAACCGGAACTGTTTTGGAAAACATCGGTTTTTCGGAGTCCCACCATGTAGAGGCAACGAGCCACCAAGTTTGCCCAAGAGTCCAAGTCGTGTTGCGAATGTACAATGACGGTAGGAGTTCCTGTCGTACCGCTGGAAGAGTGAATGCGCACACCGTCTTCGTGCATATTGCCGGCTACCAGTCCGAAAGGATAATGGGCACGCATATCGGCCTTAGTGGTAAAGGGGATTTTGCGTATATCTTCTACGGACTGAAAGCTGTCGGCAGTGATGTTGTGTTGTTGAAAAACGGTTTTATAAAAAGGAGAGTTGGCAGCTATGGTGATAGTCTTTTTAAGTCGTTGAAGTTGTAACTCCCGTAGTTTTTCACGGGACATCGTTTCAATCTCCTCTTCCCAGTATTTGTTATTCATGGTCTTTTTTATTAGAATAGTCGGAGTATGTGGTTCATAAATGGTTTATATCAATTTCTCTGCAATCTCTTTGCCGGCTGCCAATGCTTTGAGGTTCATTTCGACAATGGCTTCTCCTTTGCGCAGGAAGATTCCGTGAATGCTGTCTTGCACTTTCGCGTAATCAATGCCGAGGAAAGGAATGGTTGCACCCAGCAGAACAATATTGGCTACTCGTGTGGAACCGAGTTCTTTTGCCACTTCATTTACATTCAGTACAATTTTGTGCGGCAGTTTGTCAAGTTCCGCCTTTATCGCTTTTTCATCCGGATAGTTGGGGATATTGATAAAAGGCACTTCGTTAGTGACCAACCAACCGTCAGGACTAAGATAAGGGAGGTAGCGTAAAGCCTCCATCGGCTCCAATGAAATGATAAGGTCGCATTTGCCTGTGGGTATTAAATCGGAGGCTATGGGACGGTCGCTGATGCGCAGATTGGATTGCACATCGCCGCCTCTTTGGCTCATCCCGTGAACTTCTGCCTGCTTCATATATAACCCTTCTTTAAGGACGGCTTCGCCTATTACGGTGGCGATGGATAAAATGCCTTGTCCTCCCACGCCGGAAAGTATGATGTCTTTTTTCATGGTATTACTTGTTTCGTTTTTTACGTGCTAATGTTTGGATACATTCTCTGCGGGGAATAATGACGGATACGCCGCGGTATTCGATTTCTTCCCGGATGACTTGTTTCATCTCTTCGTAGTTTTTCTTCAAGGGGATTACAATGCGTATGTGTTCCGGAGCTACTCCGAGACCTGTACAGATGGCTTCCAAACGTCCTGTACCGGCAGAATCTTGTCCTCCGGTCATGGCAGTGGTTTCATTGTCGGAAATAACGATGGTCACGTTGGCGTTCTCGTTGACGCAGTCCAGCAGCCCCGTCATGCCTGAGTGCGTGAAAGTGGAGTCACCGATAACCGCCACTGCCGGGTGCAGGCCTGCGTCTGAAGCACCTTTGGCCATTGTTATGGAGGCACCCATGTCTACACAGGAGTCGATGGCGTTGAACGGAGCGCCGGCCCCCAAAGTATAGCAACCGATGTCGCTGAAGACTTTATGGTTGGGATATTCTTCTCGCAAGACTTGCGTGAGTACCGTGTACATGTCTCGGTGACCGCATCCTTCGCACAGAGCCGGTGGTCTCATCTCGACCAGTGACGGTATGCCGAACTCGGACTTATTCTGTTTACCCAAGGCTTGAGCAACGTTGTCCGGGTTTAATTCACCGTCTTGCGATAGCGTGCCGTCCAAACGCCCTTTCACTTTTACTCCGATACCTAAATAGCCTTTCAGTTGCTTTTCAACGAACGGCTGTCCGTCTTCCAATACCAGAATCTCATCGCATGCTTCTATCAACTGCGTCAATTGTTTCTTGGGAAGCGGATATTGACCGATTTTCAGTACCGGATATTCGCAGCCATCGGGATAGTTTTCCATCAGATAGTTGTAGCCGATGCCGCATGCCACGATACCTAATTTCTTGTTGGGGCCATCTGTGTATTGATTATATACGGAATTTTCAGAGGCTTTGATGAATTCATCCTGGCGTTGCAGTAAAGCTTTGTAACGTTTGCGCGCGATTCCGGGCAACAGAATGAATTGGCGCGGATCTTCACTGAACGACAGTTCGTTTTGAGGTTGTTGCTCTTTGCGCTCTACTCCGGAACGTGAGTGTGCCAAACGGGTAACGATGCGCATCAGCAGAGGCTCACCGGTTTGCTCCGAGAAACGGAATCCGTTGTAGACCATATCATAGGCTTCCTGCTGGTTGCTTGGCTCATACATCGGTATAAGTGAAAAGTCGCCATAGAAGCGGCTGTCTTGTTCGTTTTGCGAAGAGTGCATACTGGGGTCATCGGCTGCAATGACAATCATACCGCCTTTCACTCCGGTGATGGCGGAGTTGATGAAACAGTCGGCAGCTACATTCATACCCACATGTTTCATGCAGACCAATGAACGTTTACCGGCAAATGACATTCCCAAAGCTGCTTCCATGGCTGTTTTCTCATTGGAACACCAACGGTTGTGGATGTTCTTTTCAGCAGTGATCGGAGCTGTTTGAATATATTCGGTGATTTCTGTAGAGGGAGTACCGGGGTAGGCATATACACCCGAAAGTCCGGCATCCAGTGCTGCTTGTGCAATGGCTTCGTCGCCAAGTAAGAGTTGCTTGCTCATATTTGATCGGTTAAGTGTTAGTCATAAATTAAATGATAGGCGCAAATATAGGACTTTGCTTTTATTTTATTATCAGATTAGTTGAAAATCTTTCTTTCGTTTAATGCATTCCAATATTTCCTTGCATTTTTCATGTGGTCGGCATAGTTGGATGCAAAGTTGTGAGTGCCTGAGAAATCTTCTTTGGCACACATGTAGATATAGTCATGCTTTGCATAATTCAACACGGCATCCAATCCGATAGGTGTCGGTATGCGTATCGGTCCGGGCGGCAGACCGGTATTGCGGTAGGTATTGTACGGAGAGTCGATGTTAAGATGAATATTGGCTATCCTTCGCAAGCCAAAGTCTTGTAAGGCAAATTTAATGGTAGGGTCGGCTTGCAAAGGCATGTCAAGGTGCAAGCGGTTGATGTATAGTCCGGCCACCATCGGTTTTTCCTGATTATTGTTGGTCTCTTCTTCTACAATGGAGGCGAGGGTGCAAACTTCTATAGGTGTCATTCCCATTTGGGTGGCTTTTTCCAGTCGTTCTTGATTCCAGAACTTTTGGTGTTCTTTTTGCATTCGTTCAATGAAATTTTCTACGCTTATATCCCAATATACCTGATAAGTATCAGGAATAAACAGACAGGGAATAGTTTCTTTATTGTATCCTAATTTTTGTTGGAGGGCGGGTGAATTAATGGCTTTTGCAATTTCGGCGGAATCAATCATGAGTTGTTTCCCTATGCTACGTGCCAGTCTGTCCATTGTACGTACACTCCCTATGGTGAGGTTCATAGGTTCCTGATGATTTCGGTAAAGGCGGCTGAATACTTTATATACACTTTCTTTGGGGCGTATGGCATAACGCCCGGTGTGTATGTTTTGAGTATATTTGCGGTATTGGATCATCCAATGGAAGCCCGTGAGGTTTTTGGGCTTTCCTTGTTCTTTTACCTTATTATATATAGAGTCTATGGTATCGTCTCGATCTACATAGATGTAAGTTGTCTTTTTAGGGTGGAACTGTGGGGAAAACAAATAGTAATAGATGATTCCTGCACAACAGATACAGCAGAGGAGCAGTGCTATGGACACACTGATGAGTATTTTTCTTTTTTTCATGTTCCTTGCGACTTTGATTGGGGCAAAGTTAGTAAAATAGGAATATACTTAATGGCTTTGTGTCTGATATTTTATTATGTCCGGTGGAAGGGCTGAGGGGGAGAGAAAAAGATTGATACTCGGCTTGCCGAATATCAATCTTACAGAAGAGCCGCTAGCCAGACTTGAACTGGCGACCTACGCGTTACGAATGCGTTGCTCTACCAACTGAGCTATAGCGGCAATGAGTTATTGCTTACGGGGCGCAAAGGTACGTTTTTATTTGAATAAACAAAAAGATTTGCCGTTTTTTTTAGAAAGATATTAGAGGGACTATATTTTTGTGTAATTATAGAGTATTTTCCTTTGATAAAAATTGGAAAAAATGATAAAAAATCTCATCTTTGTAATCAAACTTTGATACAAAAACGAAAAATGTATTTATTCCTTTTTCTTGGCAAATACATGAAAGGGGGGAGATACAGTAGAGACTTAAACTTTAACCTTGACCGATTATGGAATTAAAAAGATTCTGCAAATGTTTCTTTTCGCGTATTGCTTCTAAATGGACAGTGCTGCTGGTGGATGTAGGTGTTGTGATCGTTGCTATGCTTTTTGCATGTGTTTTGCAATATGGCTTATCATTTATGAATAAGGATCCTTTGTGCATATGGTTGATACTGTTTGCTATATTATGCAATGTTTGTTCTTTTCAACTTTTCCACACTTATATAGGGGTTATTCGATTCTCTTCTTTTATTGATATTCGTCGTGTGGTCTTGAGCCTTACATTGGGCTATGGCTTTCTGATTTTGTGCAACCTTTGTTGGGTTGCCATGGGAGGTCGGCAGATTCTGCCAAATAGTTTTCTTTTCATGGCATATATTTTCACATCTTTCCTTATGGTATGTATGCGTATTGTAGTAAAGATACTTTATGAATCTGTCATTTTTGATGCACATCGGTGTGAAAATGTCTTTATTTATGGAATTCAAGGGACGGGAGTGGGAGTCGCAGAGTTTTTGAGAATCAACCGTAGTGATTCTTATCGCTTATGCGGGTTTATCTCGGATGAAGCGGATATGATAGGTAAACGCGTTATGGGATATCAGGTATATCCCAATGATAAATTCTTATTTAAACGGTTGAGAGATAAGAATGTGCATATCATTGTCGTCTCTCCAAATAAAATCTCCGAATTGGAACGTTCCGGAATATTGGATAAATTCCATGCCCATCATATTCATGTGCTGACAGTTCCACCCTTGAGCGATTGTGTAGATGAGGGGTTGATAAAGGAAAAGCAAAATGAAGAGATACACAAGAAGACACAGAGGCGCATTGATAAGAAGATGGGGCTGGTTTGTATGGAAGGTTGTAGAATCATGGTAACCGGAGCTGCCGGAATCGTGGGGAGAGAAGTTGTTCGCCAATTGGCTGTTTTGAATCCTTCCCAGTTAATTCTGGTAGATCAGGCAGAGTCCCCTTTGTATGATGTGCAATTGGAACTTGCTGACCATTGGAAGAATCTGGCTGTTCGTGTATTGGTGGCCGATGTTGCCAATTATACTCGTATGGAAGCCATCTTTAGGGAAATACGCCCACAATTGGTCTTTCATGCTGCGGCTTATAAGCATATGCAGTTGATGGATGACTATGTATCGGAGGCCATTCAAACAAACGTGTTGGGTACGGTCAATATAACTGACTTGTCGGTGAAGTATAATGTAAATCGTATGGTTATGGTTTCTACGGATGGGGCACATCATCCGGAAAACTGCATGGAGTATAGCAAGCGGCTGGCAGAAATATATATACAGTCGTATAGCCGGAGTCTGTGGCGTGAAAGGAAGAACGATACTTGTTTGCTGATTATTCGTTTTGGCGATGTTTACCCAAAGAGAGACTGCAACCTGATGACTTTGTCCGAAGCTTGTAAGCGCATTTTAGAAGTAGGGGCCAGAGGAGAGTCCGGAGAAATATATTTGTTAGATAAAATCAATGATGAAGTTTCAATGCAAGATACACCATTCGTTTTTGAGCATGAACTCGTGCGGAAACGTGTGGCTGATTTGATAAAGCATAGTTATACGGATGAGGCTTCCGTTCTGATGGCTGAAATGAAGAAATATGTGCAGAAGTTTGCAAAAAGAGACAAGCTATTTATACAATCGTTCTGGATTGATATTTCTCAAAAATCATACATCTAAATGTTGTACACTTTTTCTTTTCCTATGTTATTGGAAATCTTTCATTAAACGTCTTGGCTGTTTTAAAAAACCTCTTTATCTTTGCGTCCATTAATGTATTGTATTTTTTAATATATAAAACTCATGCGCTCATTTTTAATCTCGTTTTTCTGTTTCTTTCTTTTCTGTAGCACTGTTTACGCTCAACGTATGTCCGATGAACAGGTTGTGGAGTATGTGAAGCAGGCACAGGCATCTGGAAAATCTCAAAAACAGATGACAACCGAATTGTTACGCCGTGGTGTTACTCAGGAACAAGTCTTGCGTATCAAGAATCGGTATGAATCTACCACCGGAATATCGGAAAGTACGAATGAACAGCCCAGTAGGATACGCAAAGGTGGCACTGCTATAGGAGAATCTTATGAGGCTGCCGAATTGAAAGACCAAAAGGTTGTTATTGATGAGAAGCGGGAGAGCAGCTCTTTGCCGGAAGTGACATCCGATCGTCAGATTTTTGGTCATAATTTATTCAACAGCAGGAATCTGTCATTCGAACCGAGTGCCAATCTTGCTACTCCTATGAACTATCGCCTCGGCCCTGGTGATGAGGTGATAATTGATGTTTGGGGGGCTTCTGAAAATACCATTCGCCAAGTAATCAGTCCTGAAGGAAGTATTCAGGTAAAAGATTTAGGACCTGTTCATCTGAATGGAATGACGGTCAAGGAAGCTAATCAATATTTGCAACGGGAATTTTCCAAGATATATTCAGGAATAGGAGGTAATGAGCCTAATTCCCAAATACGATTGACTTTGGGTGATGTACGTACTATCCAAATTAACGTGATGGGTGAAGTCTCTGTGCCCGGTACTTATACTCTTTCTGCTTTTTCCACGATTTTTCATGCACTGTATCGTGCGGGTGGTGTGAACAATATCGGTAGTTTGCGTGCCATTCGGTTGGTACGTAACGGAAAAACGATAGAAACCCTTGATGTATATGGGCTCATCATGAAAGGAAAGATGAACGATGATATCCGTCTTCAGGAAGGTGATGTGATTATCGTAAGCCCCTATCATTCTTTGGTTGAGGTGGTAGGTAAAGTAAAACGTCCCATGTATTATGAGATGAAGTCTACCGAGACTGTTGCTAATTTGTTGGATTATTCCGGAGGGTTTACCGGTGATGCCTATAAAAAAGCTGTACGTATCATTCGTAAGAGTGGCCGCGAACATCAGGTCTTTAATGTTGATGAAATGGATTATTCTGTATTCCGTTTGGATGACGGAGACATGATCACCATTGATGCCGTGCTCGATCGCTTTGAAAATAAGGTAGAAGTGAGTGGTGCTGTCTATCGTCCGGGAATTTATCAGTTGAATGGGGAGGTCAATACTGTGAAGCAGTTGATTAAGAAATCGGAAGGCCTTCGTGGGGATGCTTTCTTAAATCGTGTTTTGTTGAATCGTGAGCGTGAAGATTATACACATGAGATGATCGCTATCGATTTAAACAAACTTCTGAATGGAACTGAAGCGGATATTCCCCTTCGTAAGAATGACCACCTTTATATTCCGAGTATTCATGAATTGAAAGAAGAAGAGACAGTCTCTATTTATGGTGAAGTTCTGAATCCGGGCACTTTTCTTCATGCAGATAATATGACGATTGAGGATTTGATCATTCGGGCAGGAGGATTGAAAGAAGCGGCGGCCAGTACACGGGTAAGCGTCAGTAGAAGAATTAAATCTCCCGGAAGTACTTCTTACAGTACTAAATTGGCCGAGACTTTTATGTTTGATATTAAAAATGGTTTGGTAGTGGGGACAGAGAACTTTAATCTTGAGCCTTACGATGTTGTCCAGATACGCCGGAGTCCTGCTTATCAGGAACAGCGTACAGTCAGCCTTGTGGGAGAGGTCCTTTTTGGTGGTAGCTATACGCTCTTGAAGAAAAACGAACGCTTAAGTGAACTTGTAGAAAGAGCCGGTGGCGTTACTCCGGAAGCCTATGTCAAGGGTGCTCGTCTCATTCGTAAACGGAATGATGAGGAACGTCGTCGCGAGATGGATGCACTTCGTATGGCTCGTAGTGGTGAGGGGAAAGACAGTATTGCTGTAGAAAAGCTGGCAATTTCAGAGAACTATACGGTAGGTATGGACATGGAGAAGGCGTTGGCTAATCCGGGTAGTGATTATGATGTCGTTCTGCGCGAAGGCGATGTGGTTTATATTCCGGAGTTTATCAATACCGTGAAGATCAGTGGTTCTGTGATGTATCCTAACACGGTTACTTGGACGAAAGGAGCAAAGCTGAAGTATTATATCAATATGGCCGGTGGTTATGGTGAGAATGCCAAGAAAAAGAAAGTATATATTATTAATCTGAACGGTACGGTTTCCCGTGCTAAAAAATATAGTACGGATTTGATACAGCCGGGATGCGAAATCGTAGTGCCCACTAAGAAGGAACGTCAGGGACTGAAGATCGCTGAAATTCTAAGTATGGGTTCCATGACCGCGAGCATTGCGGCAATGGTTGCTACTGTGGTTAATACCTTAAAAAAATAATAAAGAATCGGAACAATGGATGAAGAACAACTTAATAAATCTGTCCAGCCTCAGGAAGAGGAGATTGACTTGATAGAGCTGGCTCTTAAAGTCTGGACAGAACGTAAATGGGTACTGAAATGTTGTGGATTTGCTGTCATTGTAGGTTTGATAATTGCTTTCAGTATTCCAAAGGAATATACGGTTACCGCTACTATCGCTCCTGAAATGTCTGATGAGAAAGCGGGAGGAGGGCTCTCTTCTCTGGCTGCAATGGCAGGTATTAACTTTGCAACGTCCACAGCCGATGCCATTTATCCGGATTTATATCCGGATATAGTAAGGTCAACTCCTTTTATCACAGCTCTTTTCGATGTTCCGGTGAAAAACTTGGATGGAAAAGTTGACACTACGCTTTATTGTTACTTGGATGAGCATCAACGTGCTCCTTGGTGGAGTATGATAACAACCGCCCCTTTCAAGCTTATAGGTTGGACTTTTTCCTTATTTAAAGATAAAGAAAAAACTGGAGAGAGCCGGTTTAATCCTTTTCAACTGACAACAGATGAAGCTGGGGTAGCCACGTCGTTAAGTAACCGTATTGGAGTTTCTGGTGATAAGAAAACGGGAGTCACTTCACTTTCTGTCACGATGCAAGATCCTCGTATTGCTGCTTGTATGACTGATACGGTGCTTCGTCGTCTTCAAGAATATGTTACTGAATATCGCACAACGAAAGCCCGTAAAGATTTTGAGTTTCAGCAACAGCTGTTTAATCGCAAGAAGAAAGAATACGAAGAAGCTCAGGAAAACTATGCGAAGTTTTCGGATACCAATAAAAATATCATCCTTCAAAGCTATCGTGCCGAGCAAGTTCGTTTGGAAAATGAGATGAATCTTGCTTATCAGGTTTATACCAGTGTTGCCCAGCAGTTGCAAATGGCGGAGGCTAAGGTGCAGGAGATTACACCGGTCTATACAGTGGTGGAGCCGGCTACTATTCCGATAAAAGCCGCAAAGCCCAATAAGCTGATGGTGTTGCTGGGAGTTGTATTTCTTACCGCAGCCGGCTGCATAGGTTGGATATTGTTTGGTCGAGACTTTATTGCCGGCATGAAAGAAAAATTCTGATTAGAAAGTGAGGGTGTGTCAAAACTAAATGACCTCTCCGAAAAGTTACAGAATGTAACTACAAGACCTAAAAAGAGTCGTATCAAGCTCTGTTTTGAGTAATGATGCGACTCTTCTTTTTGCCTTTAAGGATGTTCAACTTTCAAATCAAAAGCTCATCTGGACTAGAATTGAGTTTTGACACATCCTCATAATACGGTCTTTAGTCGAATAAGCTTTTAAATTTCTTGAATATTTTTTCTTTTATCGAACTGTTGGGTTTGAAGTTATCAGAGGCTTCCATTTCTTCCAATGCTTTCTTTTCATCCTTGCTGAGAGTTTCAGGCACATATACACTGATGTTCACCAGTAAATCGCCCGTGCCATACCCATTGACACTTGGCAATCCTTTGCCGCGCAGGCGGAGTACCTTACCGGGTTGTGTGCCCGATTCAATTTTTACTTTTACTTTGTTGTCTATGGTGGGGATTTCGACAGTACCACCCAAAGCAGCTGTGGGGAAGCTAAGGAGCAGGTTGTAAATCAAATCATTCTCATCACGTATCAGGTTGGGGTCTTGTTCTTCTTCTACAAGAATCAGAAGGTCTCCAGCTACGCCGTTGCGTTTTCCGGCATTGCCTTTACCACTCATAGAGAGCTGCATGCCTTCGGCCACGCCTTTGGGAATCTTCACGGTCACTACCTCTTCACCATATACGATTCCTTCACCGGCACATTCTTTACATTTGTTTTTGATAATCACTCCTTCACCATTACATGTAGGACATGTCGTTCTCGTTTGCATGGTGCCGAGGATGGTTTTTTGGTTGCGGATAACCGTACCGCTACCTTTACATGTGTGGCAAGTTTCTGTGCCATCATTGCCTTCTGCTCCTGTACCATGACAATGTGCACATGGAACATATTTCTTTAACTTGAACTTTTTCTCTACACCGGTGGAAATCTCTTTTAAGTTGAGTTTTACTTTGACACGCAAATCCGAACCACGATAACGACTTTGGTGTGCATCACCATTTCCAAAACCTCCAAAACCGCTGAAGCCTCCACCGAAACCTCCATGTCCACCGAAAATATCGCCAAACATAGAGAAGATATCATCCATGGACATGCTTTCGCCGAAGCCTCCAAACGGTCCTCCGTTACCGGCAGCACCACCTAACCCGGCATGGCCGAATTGATCATAGCGGGCACGTTTGTCCGGATTGCTCAAAACATCGTAAGCCTCTGCTGCTTCTTTGAACTTTTCTTCGGCCGTCTTGTCACCCGGATTTTTGTCCGGATGGTATTGGATTGCTTTTTTGCGATAAGCTTTTTTTATTTCGTCTGCCGTAGCGGTCTTTCCCACTTCCAGTATTTCGTAGTAATCTCTCTTTTCCATACTATTCTACATTATTCTCCAACAACTACTTTTGCATGACGAATTACTTTGTCATTCAATATATATCCGGTTTGCACACAATCCAGAATTTTGCCTTTCAGGACTTCCTCTGGTGCAGGAATAACGGCAATAGCTTCGTGATAGTCTGTATCGAGTGGTTGTTCTTTCGTTTCGATTACTTTTACTCCATTCTTTTCCAATACAGACATGAACTTGTTGTAGATGAGTTCTACCCCTTCTCTCACAGCCGCTACGTCAGTGGCAGTCTCCATGTTTTTGAGGGCACGTTCAAAATCATCTACGACCGGAAGAATGCTACTGATGCTTTTTTCGCTTCCGTTCAGGATAAGCTCCGCTTTTTCCTTCATGGTGCGTTTACGATAATTGTCAAACTCGGCAGATAAGCGCAGAAACTTGTCTTTTTGCTCTTCTATCAGTTCATTAGCCTTTTCTAACTCTTGTGCCAGTCTTTCTTCTTCTGTCAAAGGGGTAACTTCCTCTTCTTGTGTTTCCTCTTTTTCAGCGACCTCTTCAGTACATTCGTCCGGGGCTGTTTGAGTCTTCAGTTCTTCTTCAAAGTTGTTTTCTTTTTTTTTCGGATCCATATTGTTATGCTTATTATTTTTCTAATTAAATACTTAGTTCTGATGGTTGTAATGAAACCAAGTGTTAATAATGTGCCTTTTGCAAAAACCTTGCCAAAGGAGAGCTTTTTTCAAAAAACGTTGCAAAGGTAACACTTTTATGCCAGATTGACAGCGTATTCCTATCTCTTATTCTTGAAAAATGTCTATCTTTGCACTCGCAAATCGCAGATTAATAGGTATTAAATGGTAATTTGTAAATACACATAAAATCGTAAATATAAAGATGATTACAGTTTCTAATGTTTCGGTGCAGTTTGGTAAAAGAGTGTTGTTTAATGATGTAAACCTGAAATTTACAAGTGGTAACTGTTATGGTATTATTGGCGCTAACGGTGCCGGAAAGTCAACTTTCTTGAGAGCTATCTCCGGAGAATTGGACCCGACGACAGGTTCTATCATGTTAGCTCCGGGTGAACGCCTTTCCGTTTTAAGTCAGGACCACTTTAAGTGGGATGCTTTTACGGTAATGGATACCGTAATGATGGGGCACACCGTGTTGTGGGATATAATGAAGCAACGCGAGGTGCTGTATGCCAAAGAAGAGTTTACGGATGAAGACGGATTGAGGGTTTCTGAATTAGAAGAGAAATTTGCCGAATTAGACGGATGGAATGCCGAAAGTGATGCTGCCGCCCTATTGAGCGGATTGGGCATTAAGGAAGATAAGCATTATCTGTTGATGGGCGAATTGAACAATAAGGAAAAAGTGCGTGTCATGTTGGCACAGGCCCTCTACGGCAATCCGGACAACTTGTTGCTGGACGAGCCTACCAATGACTTGGATATGGAAACCGTGACTTGGTTGGAAGAATATCTTTCGAACTTCGAGCATACTGTTTTGGTAGTGAGTCACGATCGGCACTTCCTCGACTCCGTATGTACGCACACGGTGGATATCGATTATGGAAAGATTAATCTGTTTGCCGGTAACTACAGCTTCTGGTATGAATCAAGCCAGTTGGCTCTTCGTCAGCAGCAGAATCAGAAGGCTAAGGCCGAGGAAAAGAAGAAAGAGCTTGAAGAGTTTATTCGTCGTTTCAGCGCGAATGTGGCAAAGAGTAAGCAAACTACCAGCCGCAAGAAGATGCTGGAGAAACTGAATGTGGAGGAAATCAAACCTTCGTCCCGTAAATATCCCGGCATTATCTTTACACCGGAGCGCGAGCCGGGTAATCAAATATTGGAAGTTGCAGGTCTGACGAAATCGTTGGAAGACGGTACGATACTGTTTCGCGATGTCAACTTCAATGTAGAAAAAGGGGATAAGGTCGTATTCCTTTCGCGCGACCCGCGCGCTATGACTGCCTTGTTCGAGATTATTAACGGTAATATGAAGCCGGATTCAGGAACATTCAATTGGGGTGTTACGATTACCACTGCCTACTTGCCATTGGACAATACCGCTTTCTTCAATACGGATTTGAATCTGGTGGATTGGTTGAGCCAGTTTGGTGAAGGCAATGAGGTTTATATGAAGAGCTTCCTCGGCCGTATGCTTTTCTCAGGTGAAGAGGTGCTGAAGAAGGCAAGTGTATTGTCGGGAGGTGAGAAAATGCGTTGTATGATTGCGCGCATGCAGCTTCGCAATGCCAATTGTCTTATTTTGGATACACCCACCAATCACCTTGACTTGGAATCCATTCAGGCCTTCAATAACAACCTGAAAGTATATAAAGGTAATATCCTATTCTCTTCTCATGACCACGAATTTATTCAAACCGTGGCCAACCGTATCATTGAGTTGACGCCGAATGGCATCATAGATAAAATGATGGAATATGACGAGTACATCACTTCGGATCATATCAAGGAGTTGAGACGGCGGATGTATGGAGAGTAAGAAAAGTCATTTGTAAATCAATTTGCCTTTTCCTTCTCCGAAGAGGTTATCGCCCAGTGTGGATATTTTGTTTCCTGTGGCCAATACATAGCGTAGGTTGTTGCACCCCATAAAGGCACCATATTCAATGGCGGTCACGGTGGGGGGCAACTCGATTGTTCCGCATAGACGCCCGCAACCACTGAATGCACGCTGCCCGATACTTTTCAGTGCATGAGGAAGCAAGATACTCAAGAGGTATTTCTTTTGGGTGAATGTATAGTCGGGAATGACGGTGGCATTGCTTCGGGTGAGGTCGATGGAAACCAGATTGGGCATATAGTTGCGTATCAGGATAAAGTCGGCCTCATCCAGCTTGCCTTCAATGGTCAGGAAGTTCACGTCTTTGGGTTGTATGCCGGAGCTTACCAGTTCGCCTGCAAGGCTTCCCATCTGGCCTATTTGCACATATGCCGTTGTCGGTTCGCCTTCGATGAAGGCAAATGTCTCCCATTTCTTTTTAGTCCGGTAGGCGTCGTTGCATCCCAATGGAACAAATACGGCGGTCACACTGTCGGCCAACGCTTCGGGCAGCAGGTTGGGCGCTGTTTTGCTTCTTATTTGACATATCTTGAGGTTGTTGCAGCCTTTGAAAGCTGCATCCTCAATGTTTTTGATTTTGTCCGAGAGGATGATTCTTGTCAGAGACTCCTTGCCGACGAAAGTGCTGTCGTTGATTTTTTTGCAGAAGGCATAGGCCGGGATGCAATTGGCGGGATAGATATAAAAACGGTCGGGATAAGTGCCGTTTTTACCTGCATACATACTGATGGAAGCGTTGGATATGTCCAAATACCGGAGGTTTTTGAATTCATCTCTCAGATGTCGGAAGTCAATGGCATTCAGTTTGCCTTGCAAGGTCAGTTGGGTGATTTCGTTGGCTTCAGCTTCGGTCATCAGTTCTACCAGTGTGCCCGGTTTGGCAACGTAGTATTTCTCGGCTTTTTGTGCCGAAGCATTGGGCATAAGCGTCAGTCCGGCAATCATGAACAATATTACTTTCAGTTTCATTTCTTAATGATTTCAGATGATTCGAGTTTCCAAATATAAGAAGAAAGGGTAAAGAATGGATGCTGTTTTTCTTTTTATGACTATTTTTGTCGGATATTAATCAATTATGAGCACTTTATGGAAATAGAAGAAAAGGTTGGAATACCTGTGACGAAGGACAAGCGTATCCGGAGGGTGGTAATCGATATCGTCTGTTTTTTTGTATTATTGGTTTTTATAGGCTCTGTTGTCTTCTTGCTTTTATCCTTTCTGAACAGACTGATTCCGCAGATAGCAATGAATAGCACCCTTCTGCTTATTACAGAAGAAACACTGATGCTGGGCAGTGTGTTTCTGTCATCATGGCTTGTGCTGCGATATAACAGGATGCCTCTTTCCGTATTAGGCTTGTCTTTGAGAGGGCGTTGGAAAGATTGGCTTGCCGGCATGCTCTTTGCCATCGGATTGTATATAGTGGGTTTCGGGGCTTCGCTTAGTTTGGGTGCAGTGGCAGTCAGCGGAGCATCATTTCATTTTCCTTCTTTATTGATAAGCCTTTTGTTTTTCCTTCTGGTGGGTGTCACGGAAGAATTGATGATGCGCGGCTTTGTGCTGGGGCGCATGCTGGATGGCGGGGTGAATAAGTTTACGGCCCTGTTTGTCTCTTCCGTGCTGTTCTCGTTGTTGCATTTGTTCAATCCTAATTTCGAGTTTCTTCCGTTCCTTAATATCCTGTTGGCGGGAATTCTTTTGGGAGCTTCTTATATATATACGCGCAATCTCTGTTTCCCTATTGCTTTGCATTGGTTTTGGAATTGGATACAAGGACCAGTATTGGGTTATGAGGTCAGTGGTAATCGGTTTCAAGACAGCTTTCTTACGCTCAGCCTTTCCGGGCCGAACCTTATTAATGGAGGGAGCTTCGGATTTGAAGGCTCCCTCCTTTGCACCATCCTGCTGATAGCAGGTTCAGCGATTATTTTCAGATATTATAGCCGAAAGTGAAGGGTTTATTGCTGTTGCACTCCTTTCAATGTCAGTTGTATCCGTTTCCGGTCCATATCTATGCTAAGAACTTTTACACGCAGGGTCTGATGGATGGAGACCACTTCATTGGGGTCTGATATGAATCTTTCGGCAAGCTGCGACAGATGTATCAGCCCGTTTTCCTTGATGCCTATATCGACGAATGCGCCGAAGTTTGTGATATTGTTTACGATGCCGGGCAGCTCCATGCCTTCCCGTAAATCGTTGATGGTATGCACGTGCTTGTCGAATTCGAAGATTTCTATCGGCTTGCGCGGGTCGCGTCCGGGTTTTTCCAGTTCTTGCAGGATGTCTTTCAATGTAAGCATGCCGACGGTAGGAGAGATATATCGTTCCGGATTGATTTTCATGCGCAACTCCTTGTCGGCTATCAGTTCGGCCACGTTGCATCCCAGGTCTTTGGCCATCTGCTCTACGATGCAATAACTTTCGGGATGTACGGCTGTGTTATCCAACGGATTCTTTGCTTCCGGAATACGCATGAAGCCGGCACACTGTTCAAAAGCTTTGGCACCCATTCTCGGAACTTTCATCAACTCTTTGCGCGAGGTGAATGCACCATGCTCTGCACGATAGTTTACGATGTTTTGCGCCAGTTGCAGCCCTAATCCCGATATGTAAGTCAGCAGGTGACTGCTTGCCGTATTCAGGTTGACACCCACCAGATTTACGCAGTTCTCCACGGTTTGGTCCAGCGACTTTTTCAGTTTGGTTTGGTCTACATCGTGTTGATATTGTCCTACACCGATGGACTTAGGGTCAATCTTTACCAGTTCGGCCAACGGATCCATCAAGCGTCTTCCTATGGACACGGCACCGCGCACCGTGACGTCGTATTCGGGAAACTCCTCCCGGGCAATCTTGGAAGCCGAGTAGATGGATGCCCCCTGTTCGCTGACGATGAAAATCCTTACTTCCCGATTGAACGTCTGTCTTTTCAGGAAATCCTCTGTTTCCCGGCTGGCGGTTCCGTTTCCGATGGCCACGGCATCTATCTTATACGACTCCAGCATCTGTTGTATTTTGGCAAATGCCTCTTTCGGTTTGTTTACGGGCGGGTGCGGATAGATGTTCTCGTTGTGAAGCAGGTTTCCCTGTGCATCCAGACATACTACTTTGCAACCGGTGCGGAATCCGGGGTCTATGCCCATCACGCGTTTTTGCCCCAACGGAGAAGCCAGCAACAGTTGTCGGAGGTTTGCTGCAAACACATCGATAGCTTCTTCGTCGGCACGCTCTTTGCTTTGCGTGGCAAACTCTGTTTCAATGGAAGGTTTCAACAGACGTTTGTAGGCATCTTGTACGGCTTCCATCACTTGTTGTCCGCAGGCATTATTGCTTCGTACGAACCGGCGTTTCAGGTGTTCCAGGCATTCTTCGTCGTCCGGACTGATGCTTACTTTCAGCAAGCCTTCCGCTTCGGCGCGGCGTATGGCGAGCAAGCGGTGCGAACTGCATCGTTTCAGGGGTTCGGAGCAGTCGAAGTAATCCCGATATTTGGCTGCTTCCTCTTCTTTGCCTTTCACCACCTTGGCGGTCAGTATGCCATGGCGGGCGAAAGAGTTGCGCACGTTGTTTCTTGCCTGTTCGTCTTCACTCACATGCTCGGCTATAATATCTCTTGCCCCTTTCAATGCGTCGTCCACATCCTTGACGTCTTCCTTTACATACCGGGCGGCCTGTTTTTCAGGATGAGGTTCGCGTTGCAGCATCAGTAAAGTGGCAAGCGGTTCCAGCCCTTTTTGGCGGGCAGCTTCGGCACGTGTCTTCCGTTTGGGCTTATAGGGAAGATAGATATCTTCCAGAGCGGTGTTGTCCCAAGTCTCTTCAATGCGTGCTCTGAGTTCCGGAGTCAGTTTCCCTTGTTCCTGAATGGTGTTGAGGATGGTTTCCTTGCGTTTGGCTGTTTCGTTCAGCTTTTCATATTGTGTCCGAATGGCCTCAATCTGTACTTCGTCCAAACCTCCCGTCACCTCTTTGCGGTAGCGGCTGATGAAAGGAATCGTTGCCCCGTCATTCAGCAACTCCAAAGTTCGCTCTGTTTGTCTTTCTGATATGCCGAGCGCGGCAGCTATCATGCGATGATAATTTTGTGACATTTCTGTACCTTTTTTATTCTAACAGAGGGCAAAAATAGGAAAAACAATCGGTTTATACGATATGTTGCCTCCTACAAACAGCCTTTTCGACAAAGTATTTTGTTGTATTATTTAACTGCAATCCGAAATAAGAATCTGTTGTTTTCCATGAAGTCTGGGCGATTTCAATACATGCGTTAGTCTTCATCATGGGAGAGAAGCTACTTCCCAATACGACTGAAGCCACTTCCCAATACGAGTGAAGTGGCTTCAGTCGTATTGGGAAGTAAGGTTTCATCCAAAAGGAAGAGGGTGAAACTTTCTGTCACAGTGGGCAAGAATCAATTTTTCATCTCATAAACAAGCAGTTAGCAGTGCTCGTTACGCTCGTTTTTGCTCCTTTTATCCCTTTCTTTTGCAAACGTTTTCGTCCTCCATCATCTAAAAATAATCCTCTGTTATTTCTCCATTACTTTTTGCTTTCTTACCTTTGAACGGAATAATAATTTGTAAATCTAATGTCATGAGGATTCTAAAGGACTATTTTTTTTCGTCTCTCTTGTTGGTGATACTCTGTTGCGGCTTATCATTCTCGTTGCAGTCGTGCAGTGACGACAAGACTGAAGATATACCGACGGTCATCGGTAACAGTACATCTTCCGGTGTGGCGCTTGGCAGTGAATATACTTTTACTGCTGCTGCGGGGACACAATCTTTGAGCTTTTATGCAAGCCGGGACTGGACCATTCAAAGTGCTGCCGACTGGTGTAAGTTGTCGGCAACAAGCGGAAAAGCCGGGAATGCCAGCGTAAATATTCAAGTTACGGAAAATACCGAAGCGGGCGACCGCAATACGGTTATTACGATAATTGCCGGTGAAACAGGAAATACGGCAAAGAAGGAGATACGCATCGTCCAAAAGAAAACGGATGCCCCGGTTGTAGAATGGAGTGCTGTTGTGGCTTCTCCCGATAGTTGGGATAATCAAAAGCGTGCCGACATATCTTATCAGCTATTGGTCTATTCGTTTGCCGACAGCAACGGGGATAAATATGGTGACATCAACGGTGTGATTTCCAAGTTGGATTATATCAACTCTTTAGGCGTGAAAGCCATCTGGCTTTCTCCCATCCATCCTTCGCCTTCTTATCATGGGTATGACGTGACGGATTATACCAAAGTCAATCCGAAGTTTGGCACTGAAGCCGACTTTAACCGTTTGGTGGCTGAAGCGCGCAACCGTGGCATCAAGATTTATCTGGACTATGTGCTGAATCATACCAGCGTGGAACATCCTTGGTTTCAGACGGCAAAAACCTCCACAGACAATGCTTATCGCGACTATTATACTTTCTCGCAAGACCCGGCAGCAGATATCAAGGCAGGAAAGATCGACATGATTGCCAGCGAGGGTGCAGGAGGGTATAATGCGGGCGAATGGTTCTCGACAACCACTTCATCGGATGCAGTCAAGGCATGCTATAAGTTTAGATTGGATTGGTCGAATGCTTCCAAACCGACAGTTACGGTTACTAAAGCCGAAACGGCCGATAAAGATAATCCCGACCAAAGCACAACGGGAGCCAAATATCTTTATTTTGGCGAGGGGGTTACTAAGAAGTTCTATGATAAGGGCAATGGCATCTATGAGTTGACGGTAGATTTTGCATCTGCTTGGGGTTTTTTGATTCGTACCAGTACTACGGAGTGGGGAAATCACAAATATGGGGCATCGTCTGCCGGCACTAAGGTGAAATTCGGCGAAGCCCTCGCTTTAAAGCAGGGTGATGATGCTAAGGATATCTTATTGGAATCAATGAACCTGTGGTATTATCATTCTCATTTCTATACCGGTTCGTTTGCCGATCTCAATTATGGAAAAGTCGCCAACTTGAAGAATTCACCGGCTTTCAAGGAAGTGGTTGCGGCAGCTAAGGGTTGGGTAGACCGTGGGGTAGAAGGTTTCCGATTGGATGCGGTGAAACATATCTATCACAATGCCAAGGGTACGGAGAATCCTGATTTCCTGAAAACATTCTACGACCAACTGAACAACTATTATAAACAGAAAGGTAATGCGGACGAGCTGTATATGGTGGGCGAGGTGCTTTCCGGTGCTGCTGAGGTAGCTCCTTATTACAAGGGTCTTCCGGCCTTGTTCGAGTTCGACTTCTGGTATCGTCTGGAATGGGCCATCAACAATGGTACAGGCTGTTACTTTGCCAAAGATATTATGGGTTATCAGCAGCTTTATGCCGCTCAGCGCTCAAACTATATTGAAGCCACCAAACTTTCCAACCACGACGAAGACCGCACGGCTTCCAAGCTGGGGAGGTCTGTCGACAAAGAAAAACTTGCGGCTGCCGTCCTGCTCACCGGTCCCGGCGAACCATACATTTACTATGGTGAGGAGTTGGGACTTTACGGTATGAAAACGAATGGGGATGAATATGTGCGTGGTCCGATGTTGTGGGGAGACAATACGGTGACTTCATATACGGACAAGATAGACAAGAACGTGGCCTCCAACATTCAATCGGTTGCCGAACAGCAGAAAGACGAAAAGTCCCTGCTCAATGTATATGTTCGTTTTGCCAAGCTGCGCAACACTTATCCGGCTTTGGCGGAAGGCACCATGTCGAAGCATGCGGTTTACAACGAGAACAACTCAACTGCCGGTAAGAGCATTGCCGCATGGTATATGACGAAAGGCAGTGAGAAGATGCTGGTTGTACATAACTTCGGTTCGAGTGCTGTGGAGATTGCGTTATCCGACAAGATAGAAAAAGCGGTCGGCTTAAATGGTGATGTACAGCAAAAAACGGCAGACAACAGCACACAGGTCAAGATGGGTGCATATAGCTCCGTCGTATTCAGAATAGTGCAATAAGATAGTGCGTTGTCATTCGTAAATTTTTATCAGCACCCGGTTCAGCCAGTTCCAACGAAAACGGAACCAGCGCCGGGTGCTGCTTTGTTTCCCTCCGAATCGAAGAACAAAGTCGCGGTATCCGTGTCTGCGAAACGGCAAGCCGACATCCATAAATTCCAGGTGGCGATATCCGTGTTGCTTGGCATCGTCCAGCGCTTTCCATACGGCCAGAACGCCCGGATATTGCAGGGCATAGGTCTTGCGCATTCCGCCAGAGAACCAGAGGTAGGCATTATCGCCGGAGTAGATGCAGGCACTGCCCCCGATAATCTTGTTCTTATAGGTGACGATGAAGATTTTGCTTCGTCTTTCAGCCAATCCGCTTTCGAGGTGTTCGAAGAACCGGATGCTGGGAAAGTGTCGGCGTATCTTGGAAGAATAGATGTGGCGCAACATGTGGGCAAAGTGGAGTGTTTCCTCCATGGTTTGCGTCTCTCGCACTTGAGCCCCGTTTTTCAATCCTTTTTTTACCTGTCGGATGCGTGACGGACTGAATCGCTCTTCTACCTTTTCGATGCTGTGCAACGAATTGCGTACCCGCAACCAATTGACGGCAAAATAGCTATTTTCACGGAAAGATTTGTATCCGAACAATGCATTCTCCAGATTGCGGAACTCAATGAGAAAAGCCTCGCGCAACGCCTCGTCGGTGAGCCGTTGCAACATGTCGTTAAAGATAACTTCTTTGTCCGCATTGTCGTCGAAATACTCTCCTGTGCCATACACTTCGCATCTTTTAATGATGCCGGGAGGGAACATACGGACACTTTTTCGTATCACGGCCAGCAGTTTGGCAATGGGTTTGTCGTTTTCGGAAGCTACGATGAGCACAGGAGTATATCCCGGAGTTGCTTCGTAGATTCGGAACAATCCGGTAGAATGAAAGGTGTTGTTCCCCGGCAGTTCGGGTATTTTGCTTCCACGGTAATATGTTGTCAGTTTCAAAGGCATCGCTTGCAAATTTAGAAAAATAATCTTGTGAGGATGTGTCAAAAGCGATATTATTTGTGATTTAGGCAGAGAGACGAAAAGATACCGGGCTTTAATCGGAATTTTGCATTATCTTTGCACGTATTAGCCTTAAAATGAATTATAATAAGAAAATAGAACATGGAAAGTTTCAGTGATTTGATAAAGACACGTCGCAGCATGCGGAAATTTACGGAAGAAGAGCTGACGCAGGAGCAGGTGGTTGCCTTGATGAAGGCAGCCTTGATGGCACCTGCCTCAAAGCGTAGCAACCCATGGCAATTCATTGTGGTGGATGATAAAGAGAAGCTGAAAGAACTGTCATACTGCAAGGAGCAGGCTTCGCAATTCATTGCCGATGCGGCATTGGCAGTGGTGGTTACGGCCGATCCGCTGGCAAGCGATGTCTGGATAGAAGATGCGGCCATTGCCTCCATCTATTTGCAGTTGCAAGCGGAAGATATGGGATTGGGCAGTTGCTGGGTGCAAGTGCGCGAGCGGTTTACGGCAGCCGGTGTGCCTTCCAATGAATACGTGCATGATGTGCTCGACATTCCTTTGCAATTGCAGGTGCTTAGCGTTATAGCAATCGGGCATAAAGGTATGGAACGCAAACCTTTTGATGAAGACCACTTGCAGTGGGAAAAAATACATCTCAATAAATATGGAGGGGAATAACAGTGAGTGCGACAAAGGCTAACAACAATCGGGATACATACAAGGCAACTGCCATCACATTGATAGCATTCGGCATCCTTTACTTGGTAGACAAGCTGATACATTTCTCTGCCATCGGCTTGCCATGGGTGATGAATAGGGATAATTTCCTGCTTTATACGGCAGTGATTTTTCTATTGTTCAAGCATGACAAATCGGTAGGATTGGTATTGACCGGTTTGTGGCTGATACTGAATTTCGGATTAATAACAGCTTTACTTGGTACGATGTCTGCCTATCTGCTGCCATTGGCACTGTTGGTGGTGGGGATTCTTATGTATTGGTTGGCGACAAGATAGATGGGTATGGCAGGAAGAGATATGGAGGAAACGTCCATTGTTTTTATCGGTGCGGGCAATCTGGCCACCAATTTGGCAAAAGCACTATATCGGAATCGGTTTCGTATCGTGCAGGTATATAGCCGTACGGCTGAGTCAGCCAAACTTCTGGCGCAGACGGTAGGGGCCGGTTACACAACCGAGCTTTCCTGCATAGTAACAGATGCGCAGCTCTACATCGTTTCGTTGAAAGATGCGGCTTTCGTTGAACTATTGCCCCGAATGGTGCGGAATAAGGAGAAAGCCTTATGGGTGCATACGGCCGGCAGCATTCCTATGGGCATTTGGGAAGGGCATGCCCTGCGATACGGGGTCTTTTATCCGTTGCAGACTTTCAGCAAGCAACGCAATGTGAGTTTCAAAGAGATACCTGTTTGTATAGAGAGTAATTCGGAAGAAGACATGCTTTTTTTGAAAGGCATTGCTTCTGCCTTGTCAGAGAGGGTTTATGAAGTCAGTTCCGAGCAGCGTAAAAGTCTGCATTTGGCGGCAGTGTTTACTTGTAATTTTACCAATCACATGTATGCCTTGGCAGCCGAACTGTTGAAGAAATATCAACTTCCGTTCGATGTCTTGCTGCCTCTGATAGATGAAGCAGCCCGCAAGGTGCATGAGTTGGAACCTATTGTGGCGCAAACCGGGCCGGCTGTGAGATATGATAAGAACGTGATTGACGAACATGTGCGCATGCTTGCCGATGAACCTGAGATACAGGCGTTGTATAGCTTGTTGAGTGAGAGCATTCACCGGCTGGCGCTTAAAAATGTTTGCAGTGATTAGAACTAAAAAAAAGAGCATGAGTACCATAAATTATGATTTGAGAAAAATAAAAGCCCTTGTTTTTGATGTGGATGGCGTGTTGAGTGCCAACGTGATTCCGATGAGCGCAGAAGGAGAACCGTTGCGTACTGTGAACATAAAAGACGGTTATTCACTGCACATGGCTGCCAAGCAGGGGATATTGCTGGGCATCATAACCGGTGGCCGAACAGAAGCTGTGCGTAAGCGTTTCATGGCTTTGGGATTTGTAGAAGAGAATATCTACATGGGTTCTTCCGTTAAAATTCATGATTATCGGGATTTTCGCAAGCGCCATGGTTTACTGGATGAAGAAATACTTTATGTAGGCGATGACATCCCCGATTTGGAAGTGATGCGTGAGTGCGGCTTGCCTTGTTGCCCTAAAGATGCGGCTCCCGAAGTAAAGGCGGTATCCCGTTATATTTCGCATGCGGAAGGCGGCTACGGCTGTGGGCGCGATATTGTGGAACAGGTCTTGAAAGTAAAAGGTCTTTGGCTGGCCGATGAGCAGGCTTTTGGCTGGTAAATTGTCGTAAATCATTAAATAGTAAATAAGATGCTGTTTGATAATCTGAAGAGATATAAAATAATTTTAGCCTCCAACTCGCCTCGGCGAAAAGAATTGCTGTCGGGCTTGGGGGTGGAATATGAAGTAAGAACCTTGCCCGATGTGGACGAATCTTATCCTGAAACATTGAAAGGGGCGGCTATTCCTCTTTACATATCCGAAGAAAAAGCAGATGCCTATCGTGCCATGATGCAGCCGGATGAGTTGATGATTACAGCGGATACCATCGTATGGTTGGATGAGAAAGTACTTGGAAAACCTCGGAACAAGGAAGAAGCTATACAGATGCTAATGGCTATGTCGGGGCGTACTCATGAAGTTTTTACCGGTGTATGCCTGACAACGACAGAATGGCAGCGTAGTTTCACTGCGGCAACCGAAGTGCGTTTCTCCCACTTGAGCGAAGAAGAGATTGCTTATTATGTAGACAAGTATCAACCGATGGATAAGGCCGGAGCCTATGGTGTGCAAGAGTGGATTGGCTTTATCGGGGTGGAGTATATTTCAGGAAGCTATTATAATATAATGGGACTCCCCGTACAAAAGTTGTACAGGGAGTTGTTGAAGATTTAAAGTCTATAGGTTTTTCTTTCGATGATTCATTGACTTAAAGGAACACGGGATAGAACTAATAGTCAATCGAACTGTTTGCTCAAATCATATCCAGCATCAACGGAATATCTTCTTCAGTAATACCTTTCTTGAGGAGGATATTTCGGTCTCTGTTGAATAGTTCAAAGAAAGACTCCCGGCTGTTACTTTCCAAAGCTGCTTTACTGTAAAGTTCTGCGGCTTTCTCCGTATTGCCTTGCTTCCATGCTACATGTCCTGCATTGAGATAGTCAATGGCAACCGGTCGGGAAGATAGAATTTTATCGTAATACTTTATGGCTTGCTCGTTTTTATCGCATATAAATGAACACCACCCGATGGCACGCCACGTTTTGATGTTTTCATTTTCAATAAAATCCAGTTTGAAAAAGTATTGCAGTGCTTCTTCGTATCTTTCCAGTTCGGCAAGACAACTGCCGGCATAGAAGAGTATGTTGCGATTCTCCGGTTGTATGCTTTCAGCTTTTTTATAATACTCCAGTGCGGTAGCAAAGTCTTTCATTTGCCGGTAGCAGGCTGCCAGATGCCGGATTGTCCATATATGGTCAGGTTTCAGAATATCCGCTTTCAGGTAAGCATCTATCGCTTCCTTATATCGTTTCTCTTTTTGCAGACAATAGCCTGCTTTTTGGAAAATGTCGGCATCTGCCCGATTCATGGTTATCAAGTTCTGATAAAGCTTCAGTGCCTTTGCAGGATGCTCTTTGAGAAAATGAAAGTCGGCAATGGTAGCCAGCAATTCGGGTTTGTTTAAGATGGCTTGCAGCACAGGGATACGGTGCAAGGCTATTTCTTCTTTAAAGATGTCCCGAAACTCATGCCGGCGTTGATTGAGTTTAAAGAAACGGTATAAATCGTGGATATATTGGTTACTGATTACATCCGGACGCCGGGCATATTGCTGCAAGGTAGAGGATTTGCTTTCGTCCATCAGCTCATTCAGCTCTTGTGAAGTCATTTGGCTGAGCATGGCATTGCGTTGCGATTGAGGGACGTGCGCCATGGTGAAGCAGAGGGAATACTTGTCGCTATTGCAAAAGAATCCCGATTGTAGGATAAGAGAAAGAATGGCATTGTCTCCCGTTGGCTTAAGACCGAACTCTTTCACAATGCTGGAATGGTGCATGTCGAATGGATAAAACCAATTGTGCGGCTGTTTGAAGAACGGATAATTTTTGAGTTGTGCAAACGTACTCATATATACATCAGCTCCTTCTAATTGCAGTTCGTTCATCTCACGGATCTTGTTTTCTAAACCGGAGTTTTCAAGAGCCTTTTCCCAATCCGGATTAAAGTCATTCTCATCCGGATTATCTTCAAAACCGAACTTCATGTTACGCATGATATTTACATTCTTTATCATCTCCGGGATAATCTCTTCGCGCATCTTCTTGTCAATCTTTTCCGTTTCCTGACTGCGGAGCAGTTCGATATAAACGCGATTCATCTGTTTGCCGAAGCTGCCGTCTTCGTTCAGAAGAGACAGGCGGGTTGTCAATTCGGGGTAGAGAGACAGGCGGGTGGAGTGGCAATGAAGCGTGATAGCTATTCCTACCAATGCACGTTGGCTTACTTGCGCATCAACATGCGTCACGACATCCAGCAGCCATGAAAATTTTCGCGCATCGAAGCATTCCATCAAGCTAAGCATTACAGCACTGGTAAACAAGCATAGGGCATTGACCGGCAGTAGCTCCGAGGTCAATATTCTTTGGGCTTGTTGTTCTTCTTCTACCGACCAGTGGCTGTTACTCCATGTGGAAAGAAAAAGTGTTTGATTTGTTTCTTCATATCGTTTCAATATGGCGTCCAATCCTTGGTTATCCGGCATTAACAGGCAAACGGCCAACTCGTCAGGAAAAGATTCCAACACTTTTGTAAGGGTGGCAATGTCATATTCGTTCGGAAGCCTGTTTCGGTTGTTACGCAGCGAATGATAATAATGGTTTGATACTTTGTCCAACAAGAATAAACGTGCTTGATCGGCAATCTCCCATGTTTCGGACAACAAGCGGCGGTATAGCTGGGAGCGTTCAGGGTCGTTTACTCCTTGACGCATGTATCGAAGCATATATTGGTAGGATGTTTGCGCTTGCTCCAAGCGGTTACGAGGGGAGCGATCGTCGATATCCCATAGAAAAGCTTCCAATTGGGATTGTGCTTCTTTCAATCTTTTCTGTTCTAACAGGACTATGATGTTTTGATACTGTTCTTGTATAGATTGCTCGTTCATATACGGATATCTTTAGAAATATATACGTTGACAAAGCTACAAAAAGAATACCAAAATATTGTGTTTAGTTTATTCTTTTTCAGTATCATCAGAAAGTATCTGTTGATACTGAATGTTCAGAATCTTACTTGCACTTGTGTTTGCAGCAGATTATAGTTTTCTCCTTTGTGTGGATTACAGTATGTGTATTGAACTTGCAGCCGGCATTTCGGGTAGAACCACCATTGAATGCCTGTCATGTAGTTTGTCTGTTTACTATCAATCACCTTGTTCTTGTTGAAATAATCGTAGGACACAACGATGTCAAATTGAGGGAGCACATGGATAGATGCCGTTGCATAATATCCGTCACTTTTCACTTTTCCGTCTTTTCCGGCAAGGTATTCGGTGCGTAAACTTATCGGCTTGGCATTGACTACTGCACCGATTGCCCAACGGTTACGGGTATAACTTTCACTGACCTTGATGTCCGGAACATCGGGAGAAGCAGCTACGGCACAGCCCTTTCCTTTGATAAACGAACCTCCTATAGACAGCCAGTTCAAAGGATGCAGCATCAGACTTCCGACAATGTCTTTTTGATTATTTTTATCTTTCAGGTTGATGCCTTGCCCGTTCATGACGGCAAGGTTGTAGTTGACGAACTTATCAAATAGGTCACCATAGATAAGCAGCCCCATGTCACGTCCGGTAGTGGCACCGAACAACGGGTCGCTACCGTTGATACCTGCCAAATAAGCCACGGCCTGTGCATTACAGTTTATCAGTTCTACGATGCAGGGAGATAGGGGATTCTCAATGGAATAAGGTGTCTTGAACTGGCCGAGGCGCACATTGAGCTGGGGTAGAAAATGATACTCGGTGTAGGCTTCCAGTATCTTTCCTGTGTTTCCGAAGCTATACATGAAGAAAGCCGACCACTTATCGGTTATTTTGCCGTTTGCGAACAGAATAGCTCTTTTAAGGTCGAAAGAGTGTTCCGTTCTTTCGTTCTTATTGCCATAATTGTACCCCACTTGGATATATCCCGAAAGGGTAATGCGTTCTTTAAGGGTATTTACCGTTTTGTTTACGTTGACCTCCTGTGCAGTAGCAAATAAGGTGGAAAAAATAATACTGAATGATAGTAGGTATCGTCTAATGCATGTAAACATCTGATTAAGAGAAATAATTTATTGCAGGATGCAAAGGATTGGTATCATAAATATAATATTAAGCACGGATTCTATGGAAATTACACGGTTTTGAATCCGTGAATACCATACCATCCGTGCTTGTGAGAAACGACAAAAGTGTTTAGAAATACTTTTGTCATTTTATCTACTCATTTCTTATTCGTTGATAGCGGCAATGCCCGGAAGAATTTTTCCTTCAATGGCTTCGAGCAATGCACCGCCACCGGTAGAGACATAAGAAACACCACTTGCCAAACCGAATTTGTTGACGCAAGCAACAGAATCACCGCCGCCTACAAGTGAGAAAGCTCCGTTTTTGGTAGCTTCTACAATGGCTTCGCCTACTGCACGTGAGCCATGAGTAAAGTTTTCGAATTCAAATACTCCTGTCGGACCATTCCAAAGGATGGTCTTGGAGTTTTTGATTACGTTGGCAAATATTTCTTCGGTCTTCGGACCGATGTCCAGACCTTCCCATCCATCGGGGATTTCGTTCACCGGACAGAACTTGGTGTTGGCTTCGTTGGAGAACGAGTCGGCAATCTTGGCGTCAACGGCCAATACAAGATTAACGCCTTTCTCTTTTGCCTTCTTTATCAGGTCGAGAGCAAGATCCAGCTTGTCGTCTTCGCAGATAGAAATTCCAATCTTGCCGCCCAAGGCTTTTGTGAAGGTATATGTCATACCGCCGGCAATAATCAGGTTATCTACCTTGTTCAGCAGGTTCTCGATGATTTCAATCTTGGAAGAAACTTTGGAACCACCCATGATGGCTGTAAAAGGACGGTGAATATCATTCAGAACTTTGTCTACAGCTTTTACTTCTTTTTCCATCAGGTAACCGAACATTTTATTGTTCTTGTCGAAGTATTTAGCAATCAATGCCGTAGAAGCGTGTGCACGGTGAGCTGTACCGAAAGCATCGTTTACATAGCAATCGGCATAGGATGCCAATTTTTTGGTAAATTCTTTTTGACTTTCTTTGACGGCTGCTTTGGCCACTTTCTTCTCTTCGTCCGTGGCGTCTTCAGCCAAGCCGCGAGGTTTGCCTTCTTCTTCTGCGTAGAAGCGGAGGTTCTCGAGCAGCAGTACTTCACCCGGTTGCAGAGCTGCGGCTTTAACGGCAGCCTCTTCGCCCATGCAATCGTTGGCGAACTGTACCTCAACGCCCAACAATTCTTCAAGGTGTTTCAAGATATGCTTCAAAGAGAATTTATCGGCCGGGCCTTTCGGACGACCGAGGTGAGAACCGATTATTACACTGCCACCATCAGCCAAAATTTTCTTCAACGTAGGAAGAGCGGCACGCATACGGGTATCATCTGTAATGTTGAAGTTTTCGTCCAAAGGAACATTGAAGTCCACGCGAACAAATGCCTTTTTTCCGGCAAAGTTAAATTGGTCAATTGTCATAATATTCTATATTTTATTAAATGTGTTACGGGTTTTGTTTCGTGAGTGCAAAGATAATGTTTATTTCTTTTTTTTGCTATTAAATCGTTATTTATTCTTTGTCTTCGCTACCCTCATGGCTTACTTTATATTTCCGGCAGTAATACTTACACATCAGTTGTAAGCCGCAGTTGTCACATTGGGGAGTACGTGCCTGACATACATACCTGCCGTGCAGGATGAGCCAGTGATGAGCCTTTGCGATGTCGGCTTCGGGGATATGTTTCACTAATTCTTTTTCTACGCTGAACGGGGTTGTGCATTTATCCGACACCAGCCCCAGACGATGGCTGACGCGGAACACGTGTGTGTCTACGGCCATAGCAGCTTTGTTGAAGGCAACCGATTGGACAACGTTGGCTGTCTTGCGTCCCACACCGGGAAGCTTGATGAGCTCTTCCAGCGTGTCGGGTACTTGGCCATGGAAGTCTTTCACCAACATACGAGCCATTCCTACAAGGTGTTTGGCTTTATTGTTGGGATAAGACACGCTGCGGATATATTCAAACACTACTTCGGGAGTTGTGGCAGCCAGTGCTTCGGGAGTGGGAAAATCAAGGTAGATGGCAGGAGTAACCATGTTTACTCGTTTGTCGGTGCATTGTGCTGATAGAATGACAGCTATCAGTAACTCGAACGGATTGTCATAATGTAGCTCGGTTTCGGCTATGGGACGATTTTCTTTGAACCATGCAATGATTCTCTCGTAACGTTCTTTCTTTCTCATCTCAATTTGTTTTTATGATAATGCGGTGCAACTTTCAGGTTGAAGTAGAGGGTAGAAACAACCGTCAGGCAAGCACCGAATAAATAGGCTCTGTCGAAAGTACTGATTTCGGCGATATAGCCGCCGGCCAGCATGCCGATGCCGATGCCCACGTCCCAAGACGTGAGGTAGGTGGAGGTGGCCGTACCGCGCTGGCTGTTGGGGGCCAGATTGACGAACAGTGTGTTGTATGCCGGAAACATGATGCCGAAACCTGTTCCCAACAGCAAGGCGATAACGAAGAATGTCACTGTGCAGAGTATGCTGTTCCATTGAATGATATGGGCGCAGGCCGAAAGCAGAAAGAAACTGAGTACGACAAGGTATAAACCGGTAGAGATGACCTGAGTGATTTTTCCCTTATCGACCTGCCGACCGGAAAAAAGTCGCGAGACGGCCATGCCCAATGCCATAAAAGTAAAGAAGAAGCCGGTAGAGGCTTGGATGTTTATTTGTTTGGCGTACATAGCCACGTAGTTGGTGGTCATGCCATAAGGGATGGAGAGTAGCAGCAGGTTGAATCCGGCCGGAAGTCCTTTCAGCAGAATGAAGCGGTCAAGAGAAATTGCTTCTCGCTTCACGGGCGGCTTGTAGGCGGTCTTTACGGCGGAGGCGCACAGCAATCCTGCAAGGCACGAGCCTAAAGAGCAACAAAAGATAACAGGGTAGGAGACTTCTGCATCGTGCAGAAACAATCCCGTCATGGGGCCTATGGACATGGCGATGTTATTGGCAAGTCCGTAATAACCCAATCCTTCTCCGCGCCGCGATGAGGGCATGATGTCGATGACGATCGTATTTCCGCCCACCGTTACCATACCGAATGATACGCCGTGAACGATGCGGAACAGAATAAAAAACGTCAGTGTTCCGGCAATGATGTATCCTCCGAACATGGCCGTAAAGATGAAATAGGCCAACAGATAGAGGGGCTTACGGGCAAAAGAGTCGAGCAAATAGCCCGAAAAAGGACGGATGCATAATGCCGCAATAGTATAGCAGGAAAGCACGATGCCGATGGTCGTCTTGTTTGCCCGAAACACTTCCGACAGATAAAAAGGCAATACCGGCATCAGCAGCCAAAAACCGAAGAACAGCAAGAAATTGGCAGCGAGAATGAAGTAATAGTCGGATGTGACGAGTCTGTCTTTCATAATGCTTAAATTTTTAGGCATGGATTGCACAAATCTCACGGTTTTGCACTTTGAGTAATCCGTGTTTTCCATGTAATCCATGCCTAATTATGTGGATGGCAACCTGCCCTATAACTGCAGATGCCTTATATTGACAGTTGTATGGCCTAATAAGCCGATTCAAATTCTCTCAAGAAACGGGTGTCGTTCTCGGAGAAGAGACGCAGGTCGTTGACACGATACTTCAGGTTAGTAATGCGCTCGATACCCATTCCTAAGGCATATCCGCTATACACCTTACTGTCTATGCCGTTCAGTTCCAATACATTCGGGTCTACCATTCCGCAACCCAATATCTCTACCCAGCCTGTTCCTTTGCAGAAAGGACAGCCTTTACCACCGCAAATATTGCAGCTGATATCCATCTCTGCACTGGGTTCGGTGAACGGAAAGTAGGAGGGGCGCAGTCGAATCTTGGTGTCATTGCCGAACATCTCTCGCGCAAAAAGCAACAGCACCTGTCGCAAGTCGGTGAAAGAGACGTTTTTGTCTACATACAATGCTTCTACCTGATGAAAGAAAGCATGTGCACGATAACTGATGGCTTCGTTACGGTAAACGCGTCCCGGACACAGTACGCGGATGGGCGGTTTGGTAATGTCCATTACACGGCTTTGCACGCTGGAGGTATGTGTGCGCAGGATGATATTGTTTGACACATTTTCGGTATTGTTTGCAATGAAGAACGTGTCCTGCATGTCGCGTGCGGGATGATCTTCAGCAAAATTCATGGAAGAAAATACGTGCCAGTCGTCTTCTATCTCCGGACCGTCGGCAATGTTGAAACCCATCCGGGCAAATATATCGATGATTTCGTTCTTTACGATTGTCAGTGGATGACGCGTACCCAGTTTTACGGGATAGGCGGAACGGGTCAGATCGAGATCGTCGCAGCCGGTGTCTTGATTTTCAAATAGTTCTTTCAATGCGGCAATCTTTTCTTGTGCTTTGTTCTTGAGCTCATTCAGCCGCATACCCACCTCTTTCTTCTGTTCGGCAGCTACGTTGCGGAAGTCTGTCATCAACTCATTGATAGCACCCTTCTTGCTGAGATATTTAAGGCGCAGTAATTCCAGTTCTTCGGCATTGGTTGCCTTCAGAGTTTCTACTTCTTGTAGTAACTGATTGATTTTCGCTATCATATTGTCGTTGTCTTTTTTAATCCAAAGTTGAAAACGATGCAAAGATACAATTTTCTTTAAGACATCGTTCCCATGAGAGGTACTTAAATTTGTCGTTCTTTGTTTTTTGTCTTTAAAGGACTTTATTTATTTTCATAAACATTTGGCAGGTTCGAAAAAATGCTCTACTTTTGCGCCCCGAAGAGGAGAGGTGCTCGAGTGGTTGAAGAGGCACGCCTGGAAAGCGTGTATACCCCAAAAGGGTATCCGGGGTTCGAATCCCCGTCTCTCCGCAGAAATACGATATAAAGTTTAGGCATTCAAAGAAGATTTTATTTCTTTTTTTGAATGCTTTTTTTATGCCGGTTTGTTTTTCAGTGTTCTGTTCAATCGCGATGCTTTTTTTGTTGAGAATTAGTACTGAGTGTTTGCCGAGAGGCGGCCCTTGCGAGAGATACCTGTATGATGGCTTTGATGGAGATATATCTCCACCGCGCTGCATGTATATGCCGAGCGTGCAGCATCTATATTTCCAGCCGAGGGCATCTATATAGCGAGCCGAGGCGGGGAGGAGAGCTGTCCAAGAAATAAATGTTTTTCTTTTCCTGAAAAGTTTCGGGATTGGAAGTGCGTGGTGTATCTTTCATTATATTAAGACAGAAATAATTTTTGCGGAACACTTCGGGAAGAAATATTACTTGAGTTCGGGATAGGCTGTTCCTTTTGCTGAAGATGAGGGGCTGCATCCTGTCGGGCGGATATTTCCTGAATGCACCGGTTCACGGCAGTCAGGCAGAAGAGAAGAGAGTCTTTCAGGCCGGCTGCCCTCGTCCTGTTTTGACAGCTGCAATCCTTTGTCTTGACAGAGGCAAGTGTCCAAGCCGACAGACACAAGTCTCTGACGTGACAGACACAAGTGTTTGAGCCGTCAGACGCAAGTGTCTGACAAGACAGGAGTAAACACCTGATAACCAATGCAGTTTGGCTTTAAAACACAAGCCGCCGTGCGAGGTTATCGCCCTGCTTCTTATCCCGAACTCAGTAAATATTAGTGCTCTATACCTCTCTCTTGATTTGTTTCTCCTAAAGTGTGGGCTGGTGTTTCCTGAAGTGTGGGCATACCTTTTCTGAAGTGTGGGGTTGCGGTTCTTAAAGTGTGGGCATATGATTGCTTAGGTGTGGGCATAAGATTGCTTAGGTGTGGGCATAAGATTGCTGAGATGTGGGCTTAAGATTGCTCTAATGCGAGTTAGCAACTGCGTCAATTAAGGGGGGATACAAAAAATCCGCTTTTGGAAGCGGATTGTGGAGCGTATCGGACTCGAACCGATCACCTTAACACTGCCAGTGTTACGCTCTAGCCAGATGAGCTAACGCCCCTTTTTTAGGGATTGCAGAGTTGCTCTGCTTTTTTGATGGCGCAAAGATAATGCATTATTCTGAAATAATTGCTATGTTTGCGGAATAAATTGAAAAAAAACGTATCATGCTGATATATAATACAACGTATCATGTTGAAGAAGGGGATGAGAAGAACTTCTTGATTTGGATGCAGGAATATTATCTTCCTGAAGTAGAAAAAAAAGGAATGTTGCATGCTCCCCGGATATTACGTATATTGAGCCACATAGAGAAGGGCAGTGTTTGCTTCTCTGTTCAGTTCGAGGTGGGGGATTCTGCTCTTTTGCACCGTTGGCATCGGGAACAAGGAGCAGAACTGAATGGTGAACTGCAAAGGACATTTAAGGATAAAGTTATCGGCTTTCCTACTTTAATGGAGGTTATGGAGTGATACAACCGGTCAAAGAGAAGATTATTCTGGGCATTGACCCCGGTACGACTATTATGGGATATGGCGTATTGTGCGTGAAAGGAGTGAAGCCTGAAATGGTGGCTATGGGGATTATCGACCTTCGCAAGTTTAGCAACCACTATCTGAAACTGCGGCATATTCATGAGCGTGTGTTGGGGATTATTGAAGGCTACCTGCCGGATGAGTTGGCCATTGAGGCACCGTTTTTCGGAAAAAATGTACAGTCTATGTTGAAACTGGGCCGGGCACAAGGTGTGGCAATGGCAGTTGCCCTGAGCCGTGATATTCCGATCACGGAGTATGCGCCTCTGAAGATAAAGATGGCGATAACCGGAAACGGGCAGGCATCCAAAGAGCAAGTGGCAGATATGTTGCAGCGAATGTTGCATATCTCAAAAGAAGATATGCCGATATTTATGGATGCAACGGACGGACTTGCTGCTGCTTATTGCCATTTTCTGCAGATGGGGCGTCCGGCAGTAGAGAAAAACTATCACGGATGGAAAGACTTTATAGCCAAGAATCCGGACAAGGTGAAGAAATGAAACAGAAAATCCGGAAAAAGATATTTAAATAGCATATATAATAATGTGTAATAGCATGAGACATCATCGTTATTGCGAAGAACTGAAAATAAGATTATGAACCTGAAAGATTTAGCCATTATAGGAGTAACTGCAGCGACTGTTGCGGGTTGTGCTTCTGCCAAAAAGGAGTATGCTTCTTACGAATTATATCCGGTACGTTCGGGTAGTCTCACAGAGATGGAATACAGCCCGACCGTGACTCGTTTTTCTCTATGGGCACCTACGGCCGACGAAGTTCGTCTGATGTTGTTTGAAACCGGAGACGGTGGACATGCTTATGAGACTATCTCAATGCAGCTTTCTGAAGAAGGGACGTGGAAGGCAGATGTTGAGCGAGATATGAAAGGGAAATTTTATACTTTCAACGTGAAAATCAACGGTAAATGGTTGGGTGATACTCCGGGCATCAATGCTCGTGCCGTAGGCGTAAACGGCAAACGTGCGGCAATCATTGACATGAGGACTACCGACCCTGAAGGTTGGGCAGAGGACAAACGTCCCGCGTTGGTTTCTCCGGCAGATGTGATTATCTATGAGATGCACCACCGGGATTTCTCAATAGACTCTTTATCCGGCATCCGGCATAAAGGTAAGTTCTTGGCGCTTACCGAGACGGGCACAGTGAACCCTGACAACTTGCCGACCGGAATCGACCACCTCAAGGAACTGGGCATCACGCATGTACACATCCTTCCTTCCTATGATTATGCTTCGGTTGATGAAACCAAGTTGAGTGAGAACAAATACAATTGGGGATACGACCCGCAAAACTACAATGTGCCCGACGGTTCTTATTCCACAGACCCTTATACGCCCGAAGTACGTATCCGTGAATTCAAGCAGATGGTGCAGGCATTGCATAGAGCCGGCATCCGGGTGGTATTGGATGTGGTTTATAATCATACCTACAATACGTCCGACAGTAATTTCGAGCGTACGGCACCCGGCTATTTCTATCGTCAGCGACCCGATGGAACGTATGCCGACGGTTCGGCTTGCGGAAATGAGACGGCCAGCAATCGTCCCATGATGCGCAAATATATGATAGAATCCGTACTGTATTGGATGAACGAGTATCACATCGACGGTTTCCGTTTCGACCTGATGGGCATTCACGATATTGAAACCATGAACGAGATACGTAAGGCTGCAACGGCTGTCGACCCCACCGTTTTTATATATGGTGAAGGTTGGGCTGCATCGACTCCGCAGATGGCGGCAGATTCTTTGGCCATGAAAGCCAACACATACAAGATGCCGGGCATTGCCGCTTTCTCCGATGAGATGCGTGATGCATTGCGTGGCCCGTTCAATGATAATCATCAGGGGGCTTTTTTGGCCGGTCTGCCGGGAGGAGAAGAGAGCATTAAGTTCGGTATTGCAGGCGCAGTGAAGCATCCGCAAGTCAATTACGATTCCGTGAACTACAGTAAAGCTCCGTGGGCAGAACAACCTACGCAGATGATCGGCTATGTGTCTTGCCATGACGACATGTGTTTGGTGGACAGGCTTAAGGCGAGTGTTCCCGGCATAACTCCCGAAGAATTGGTGAAGTTGGATAAATTGGCACAAACGGCAGTGTTTACTTCGCAAGGAGTTCCGTTTATTTATGCCGGTGAGGAAGTAATGCGCGATAAGAAAGGAGTACATAACAGTTTTGAAAGCCCTGACTCCGTAAATGCGATAGATTGGCGTCGCAAGACACAGCATGCCGATGTATTTGCCTACTACAAAGGTTTGATACAACTGCGCAAGTCGCATCCGGCTTTCCGTATGGGCGATGCCGATATGGTACGCAGGCATTTGGAATTTCTTCCGGTAGAAGGTAATAATCTGATTGCTTTCCGGCTGAAAGACCATGCTAACGGAGACGGATGGGAAGAAATTATCGTGGTGCTCAATGCCCGCAAGGAACGTGCCCTCATTTCCTTGCCCGAAGGAAAATATACCGTGGTATGCAAAGATGGGGTCATCGCCCAGCAGGGATTAGGCACATTGTATGGTGGCGAGATAGGCATCTCCGCACAGTCGGCAATGATCTTGTGGAAGTGATATGACGGATATTTCGCTTTGTTCCCCATTCTGAATAGTTTGGTGCAAAAAGCGTAGGTACGTTTGGTTGGGTATTGAAATAATAGGGATTCACTCGAAGATTGTATGATATAAATCGTTATATTTGTGACGTTAACCATCTTAACCATTATATCATGAAATTTTTTATTGATACGGCCAATCTGGAACAGATTCGGGAAGCCTATGATTTAGGTGTGCTCGATGGCGTTACAACCAACCCTTCGCTTATGGCCAAAGAAGGAATCAAAGGAGTAGATAATCAGCGTAAGCATTATGTGGATATCTGCAATATTGTGCAGGGAGATGTGAGCGCCGAAGTGATTGCCACCGATTACGAAGGTATCATTCGGGAGGGAGAAGAGCTGGCAGCTTTGAACCCCCACATTGTGGTGAAAGTACCTTGTATTGCCGACGGCATCAAAGCCATCAAATATTTCTCGGAAAAAGGCATTCGCACGAACTGTACATTGATTTTCTCTGTGGGACAGGCACTGTTGGCTGCCAAAGCCGGTGCCACGTATGTGTCTCCATTTGTGGGTCGGCTCGATGATATCAGTGAAGATGGCATTGCATTGGTGGGCAAAATCGTTGAGATATATCGCTACTATGGTTATGCCACTCAGGTGCTTGCTGCTTCTATCCGTCATACGGCACATATCATTCAGTGTCTTGAAGTAGGTGCTGATGTGGCAACTTGTCCGCTTTCGGCCATCAAGGGATTACTCAATCATCCCCTGACGGATGCAGGCCTGAAGAAGTTTCTTGAAGACTACAAGCGGGTGAACAACTAATCGGCTTGGCTCTTAAAATATCCTATAAGCTTTTCTATTATCGTAAAAAAAGACCAATATCTGTGTGGATTAGAATAAAAAGATTTACTTTTGTCTCTCATGTTTAAGAGATGGAATAAGACACAGATGAAAGAAAGGCTTATAGGATTTATAAAGACTTACTGTTTGTTCGTCTTTATTTTTGTACTGCAAAAACCTTTGTTCATGCTATTCTACCAATCGTTGTATTCCGAGGTTTCACGGAGTGATTGGTGGAGTGTTGTTTGGCATGGATTACCGCTTGATTTTTCTTTGGCCGGTTATCTGACCGCTATTCCCGGCCTTCTTTTTGTTGCTTCCGCTTGGACACTGTCCGATTTTCTTCATCGCCTTCGATGTGGCTATTTCCTTTTCATTTCCATCCTGCTTTCCATTATCTTCATTGTAGATTTAGGATTATACGAATATTGGGGATTCCGATTGGATGCCACGCCGCTTTTCTATTTCTTCTCTTCACCTAAGGATGCAATAGCCAGTGTCAGTGTCTGGGTGGTGTTGGGAGGAATAGTTGCCATAGCTGTTTATGCGGCATGTATATATGGTCTATTCTATGCCGTTTTGTTACAAAAGAAGCAATGGCAGCAGATAAAATTACCCTACTACCGTTTGAGGACATCCGGTGTATTGCTGCTGATGACAGGATTGTTGTTTATACCTATTCGCGGAGGTTTTACGGTCTCTACGATGAACGTGGGGAAGGTCTATTACAGTGCTAATCAACGTCTGAATCATGCTGCCATCAATCCGGCATTCAGCCTGATGGAGTCGCTTGCCAAGCAGAAAGACTTCGGCAAGCAATACCGCTTTATGAAGGCCGAAGAAGCCGATGCTATCTTCAAGAGCCTGCTCGACCCGTCTGTGCTTGAGGACAATGCCGAAGCAACCGTTTCCTTACGGCAGCCTGAAGATTCATTGCATACATTGTTTGCTACTCGACGCCCGAATGTACTTTTTGTTATTCTGGAGAGTTTCTCCTCCAAGTTGATGACAGCGCTGGGCGGTGAACCGGATATTGCCATACATCTGGATAGCCTGAGCAAGGAGGGGGTACTTTTTACAAACTTCTATGCCAATAGTTTCCGTACAGACCGTGGACTGGTAGCCATCTTAAGCGGTTATCCTGCCCAACCCACTACAAGTATTATGAAATATCCGCGTAAGACGCAGTCTATTCCGGCCATTGCAGGCTGCTTGAAGAAAGCGGGCTATGAAACCAAATATTATTATGGCGGTGATGCCGATTTTACGAATATGCGTTCTTATCTCATGTCGTCAGGTTTTGAAAATATAGTTTCAGACAAAGACTTCCCTATAGCAGAACGCTTGAGCAAGTGGGGAGCACACGACCATGTGGTATTCAATCGTCTGCTGGAGGATCTGACCCGACGTTCGGAAAGGAGCGAAGGACGATTCGTGTCGAATGAGGAACAAAGGTCGTTCTTCTATGTATTGCAGACTTCCAGCAGTCACGAACCCTTTGAAGTTCCTTATCGTAGGCTGGAGAACAATCGTTTGAATGCATTTGCTTATACGGATAGTTGTGTAGGCGACTTTGTAAATCGCTTCCGTAAGTTGCCGGCATGGAAAAATACGGTGATAGTTTTTGTGCCCGATCATTTAGGGGCTTATCCCGAACATGTTGACAATCTTTCTTTGGAACGTTACCGAATACCGTTGTTGATGGTGGGCGGTGCAGTGCGCAAACCTCGAAGTGTTGGTGTGTATGGCTCTCAACAAGATATTGCTGCTACATTGTTGGCGCAATTGGCATTGCCGCATAATGAATTTATCTTCAGTAAAGATATGTTGAACCCTTCTGTTCCTCATTTTGCTTTCTTCACAGTGCCCGATGCTTTCGGCATGGTGACGGAGGAGAATCAGGTGATATACGATTGTCAGGCTGGCAAGGTGGTGGTAGACGAAGGGGAGTCAAAAGGTAAAAACCTGTCGCTTGGGCAGGCTTATCTGCAAAAAATGTATGACGATATAGCCAAAAGATAAGTTATGGTATTATTCATGGACATTCTTCAGCAGGCGGTGGAAGCGGACACAAACGTTTTCCTTTTCTTCAACCGGATGCACAGTGAGTTTTTCGACTATTTTATGAGTGCTTATAGCGGCAAATGGGTGTGGGTACCTATGTATGCGGCCATCTGGTATGTGATGTTGCGCAGCTTTCATTGGAAGGTCACTTTATGTTGTGTGCTGGGATTGGCTTTGACAATTGTTTTGGCCGATCAAGTGTGTGCCACATTGATACGCCCCTATGTAGAGCGTTTACGTCCTTCCAATCTTGAAAATCCTATTTCGGAGATGGTGCATCTTGTGAATAATCGCCGTGGGGGACGCTATGGCTTTCCTTCGTGCCATGCGGCCAACACTTTCGGTCTGGCTTTCTTCATCTTCTTTTTGTTTCGTAGGCGGTGGCTTACTCTTTTCATGGCTCTATGGGCTTTGCTCACCTGCTATTCAAGGGTATATCTCGGCGTTCACTATCCCGGTGATTTGCTGGCAGGCACATTGGTCGGTCTGGCCGGTGCCTATGCCATGTATCGTTTGTTTCTGAAGGTTAGCGGGTACAAACATGCTCAACAGGTCACCCACATTTATGCTCCTGTATTGATAGGAGGGATAACCATTGTGGGAATATTTATTTATGCACTGATAAGCACACTCAGAACTGATGACTTGCCGTTATCATGATCTCTCTCGGACGGATATTCAGACGTGAAGTGCTGCTTTGCGTGGCCGAATAGAGTGTATAGGCATATCCTTTCTTGTTTAAGAGATTGTTAAAGTTGGCTTCCAGTCTCCATTTTGCAGTTTTATAGACGAGCGACGCGTCTGCAAACACTGTGCTGAGATGTGTGTTGCTGTTTAAATCATTCCGATAGTGTTCTCCCGAAAGGCGGAGTTCGAACTTGCCGAAGTTCATGGTGAGATACAAGCGTTGCACGAAGTCCAGTAGTGGAGTGAGGCGGGTGCTATTGCCTATCTTGCTGCCGCCGTAACCGACGGTGGCATGATATTCGGCTTCCAGATTAGGGGTAGGTTGCCAGATTATTTTCGGTTCTATTCTCAGGTAGTCGTACCGGTATGTTTGCAGCAGCTTGTTGGTGAGTTGCTTCCCTGTGTTGCGGTTCAGCGAGAAGTTCAACGACGTTTTCAGGTGCCAGTCATAAAATCCTTTGGAGAGTGTGCCTGTAAATGACCAGTATTCTGTCCTGTTGGGCAAATCGTGAAGTGTGTGGATAATGGAGTCTTGCGAAATGCTTTGTCCGTAGAGCGCATTCTTCCATGCGTGCTGATAATAGAGGGAAGCGGTTATGAAAAATTCTTGTGCGGTATTTTTGTATTCTCCGTATAGCCGGTAGTTTTGGCTGAGGCTGACGGGAGTTGTTCCGTTGTTGCGCCAAGTCCGGTAATCAGTTCGGTAAATGGAACGATAAAGGTCGATTCCATTCCCGACAGAGCGAATCAGGCTGCTGAAGAAAGTCAGCTTCCAATGATAGTCTATCTGGCAACGGAGATAGATGGAAGGAGCATACAGGAGATGGTTTTCCTTTTGGCTGAAGAATTTTTTTCCATGAAAAGGAAGCGTGAGGTTACCTTGCCATTTGCCTCGTTCCAATTGGAAAAAGGGGGTGAAATAGACGGAAAGGTTGGAGATGTCGGTCGGGTAACCGGAACTTTGTGAGAGCCTGCCCCATTCTCCTTGCACCCCTGCCCGATATTGCTGCGTGAAGTCATTATGCTTGCGTAGATAGCTTATACTGTTGTCTGTATGGAGGCTTTGCCGGCGATACGCTTCTTTCTTGTCTGCCACTTGCAGAGATGAGGGAAGAAGAGTATATTGCACTGCGGAATTGACCTCCCACGTATTTATTCCTTTGTTGCGGAGTAAGTGGAAACTGTTGTCGGCTTTCAGTTGCGAGGTCTGTATTCTCTGGTGTAATTCTTGCAGGGTGCTCCGTTCTGTTGTTCCCTCTGCCCTGAATCGGTTACTCAGATAGTGCTTTGGGCTGTTGTCCTCATAATGAAGCTCTGCATAAGCATTATCGCTCAGCAGGCGATGGTGATACGTCTCGTCTATGCGGATGGTATCGCCGGGCCGGTAGTAGGACAGTGTGTTGCTCCGTTCCTGTTCGATTTGGTCGTGCGTATATCCTGCTTGCAAGCGGAGACTTTTCTCGTCGTTCCATTTGTACATACGATTGCCGTTGACAGTGTGCGTGTGGTTGAAGAGTAGGCGTTTCTTATCGAGCGGTGCACTGATGCCGGGTTGCGAGAGGAAAGAGGAGTTATCGAAATTGGCACTGTTATTGTTTATAAACAGCATTTGCTCTTTGCTCAGGTCGGTGCCATTGTTGTTTGTCTTATAGTTGTACAGGCTTTGCTTGCCCTTGCCTAACTGTAAAGCATTGAGGGCGCCTTTCCAAAGAATGCCTTTATTCTCATTGGAAGTCTCTTCCTTTTCGACGACATTGCTCCGCCCCATTCCTAACATGCCATTCATTATCCACTGGTCGCGGGCTTTCGGGTCGAGCTTCAAGTTCAGAGCCACTTCGTCGGAACTTATTTTGCCTTTTAGTGTTTTTAAGGATTGGTAGTTTTCCATGATTTCCGCAGTCTTTACAGCTTTGGCGTTCAGGTTATTGTTCACTTGGTTGTAGCGTCCGCCCGTCACATCCATGCCTTCTACCAGAAAGTGGTCGATGGCTTTGCCTTTGTACTTTACTTGCCCGTTTTCTTCTACGTCCACTCCGGGCAACCGCTTCAATACATCTTTAATGTGCACGTCTTTGGAGGAGGCAAATTGCGAGAGGTCATAGCGTACCGTATCTTTGCGGCTATGGATTCGTCCGGGGCGTATTTGTACCTCTTTCAGGACAATGGCTTCGGATTGCAGGGAAAAGTTCAGTATTCCGGCTGCCGCTATTCGGCGGACTTCTCTCCTATATCCCAATAAGGAGGCACAGACTTGCAATGTATCTTTATACTTCCACGGTAAGGCATATCGACCTTGGGCATCGGTCAGTGCATAGTCTATCGTCGTGTTGTCGCGCATGACGCTGACTACAACAGCTTCCAACGGTTGATTGGTTTCGGCATCTGTCACTGTGCCGTTGAGGGTTTGGGCTTGTGCGGCTACTGAAAACAAGGCAAGATATACCGGTAAGTACTTCCTCATTGTCGTTTTCATGTTTATCTTCGTTCGAGTGGATTGTAGGGTATATTCATCGGATTTCTCGTTTTATTGCCTTGCTGGTCTTGTATGGTGACACTGACGTTGGGCATACTGCCGGTGATGAAGCCTACCGGGTCTGCATGGTATCTTTCGTGGATTTTATCGTATGCTTTACGGTTTATGGGTTCGTAATCTTTCCCGTTGAAGAGGAGGGGGCGATAAGAGCGACATTGCTCTATACCTGCGCAAGTGAAGGTGTAATGCTTTTCGCCGTCTTCGGCTTTCAGTATCAGCCCCGGAAGGCCGAACAGTTTCCATGGCCCTTCACCGGAAGGAATTTCCGGGCTATACCAAGCCGTCCATCTTCTTCCCTTGAAGAAGCATTCCGCCTTGTTGCATATATAGTCGAGAATGGTGGCCGTGTCTGCCGAAAGGATCCATTGGGGACGCTCTTCTGTTTCCTCGCAACGAAGCCTGCTGATGTCTCCCGCTATTTCGTTCAGCGTGGTGACTTTTCCTACCGGATACCGTTTGTATGTTTGTTCATTAAGTCTGCTTTTCCCGAATTGTTTGGCATGCTCCATCATGACCTCTTTGGAGACGTTATTGGCAATATCGGCGGCAAGCACGGAATCGCTTACATACTTCGTATAGCTATAAAATCTGGAAGATTTCTTTCCTACTTCCAGCATCATGGTCTCTTTGAAGCGTTCTTTTTTCAACGTGTCTATACAGCCATCTACTTCGTATTGAACGATGAACACCGCTTGGTCGATGGTATCCTTTCGGAAGGTTTTACCCGTGCCTATGTTGATGCTGAATTGTGCATGCGCTGCCAACGCTACTATGGCCAGCATTGCGATGAGTGATGTCTTCTTTTTCATGTCTTATAGTTTTTAGAGGTGATGTCGGACACTGATTGATGTTTCTGTTTGTCACAAATCTATATAAAAAGATTGTTGCCGGAGCAGGGAAGTTATTACTGAGATATTACTCCGGAGAAAAAAGAGAGCCTCGCACGTACCTTTGATTCCCTGAAAAGATTACCTTTGCCACAGTGTGGAGAAAAGGAATATCGCAAAGATGGAACGGAGAATAAAGATAATATGGGCATTGTCGTTCGCATCCATGATACTGATTGTGGCAGGGCAGGGGTATTGGTTATGGAATCAATATCAGTACAAGAACGGAGAGTATGAGGAAGAAATTCATCGGTGTGTAATGGATGCCGTGGCGGCAAACGATTCCGTTCGCCGCATGCAGCCCAAGAAAGTGTTTATCAAGCCCAATGTCTCTTTCTACAATACCAATGTGGATATGCGCGCGGACAGGGATTCTACGACCGGAAAAGTGAAGGAGTGCTATACGCGTACCTTTATCATCAGTTCCACGTTTGCCGACTCTTTGCGGACGATAAAGAAGATTGCCAAAACCGCTGACGCCGACTTCAACCTTAACATATCGATAGATAGCGTTATCCATAAAGAGAAAATAGTGATATACGGAGAAGATAAAGCCTTGTTCGATATGAGCTTCACTGAAGCGATAAACGCCTATCGGTTGCAAGTGGATGTGCCTTTCACCTTGCAGCGTTTCGATTCGGTGCTGGCTGCGAAACTGGGCGATATGCCTTTTGAGACAAAGTTGACGATGAGGCCGGATACCCTTTATCAATGGGCGGAAACGGTAGAAAGGTTGGGCAATGGTTTGCGTCCGGTTCTCCGCATAGTCTATCCTTATAATCCGTTGAAGCGCGAGTTGGTGCAGATAGATGTGCGGATATTGCCTCATACCCTTTTGCTTCGTATGGGCTGGCAGTTACTCGGAAGTCTGTTCCTTATATTCTTGCTGGCCGTCTGCCTATTGTTGCAGATAAAAACGATTCTGAAACAACGCCGCATCGACGAGTTGCGTAAAAGTTTTGTAAATACGATGATACACGAACTGAAACGCCCGGTGCAGGCTTTGAAGATGTGTGTGGCTTTTCTCAACGACAAGAACATGCGCACGGACGAGCAGAGTATGGACGAGGTAGTGCACGATTCCATGTCCGAGCTGGACAATCTTTCGGCCTATCTCCGGAAACTTCGCGATATGACGCGTGCCGATGATGAACAAACGCACTTGTCGGTAAGTACTTTCGATTTGAAGCCGGTTGTGGAAAAGCTGGTACGCTTGCAGCATGCTCCCGAAGGCAAGCATGTGACTTTTACAACACGCTTTACGGACCATCTGCTCGTCACTGCCGACCCGGTGCACATCTCCAACATCGTCAGTAACCTGATAGAAAATGCCGTGAAGTATTCGGGAGCTTCGGTTCATATTACTGTCGACTGTGCGTTGCACGACCATAGGCTTACGATAAAAGTTGCCGACGATGGCATCGGCATCCCCGCATCCGAGCAACTGCGTGTGTTCGACAAGTTCTATCGCAGCAGTAACCTTCCCGACAAGGCGCTTCCCGGCATCGGTTTGGGATTGAGTTACGTCAAGCTCTTGGTGGAAGCCCATCGGGGCACTGTCTCTCTGACAAGCTGGGTGGACAAGGGCACGACGATAGAAATATCCATACCTCAATAAGCTAATCTCAAGTATTGAATATGAAATCCCTGAAGATACTTTTTGCCGACGATGATTTGAAGTATTCCATGCTACTGAAACGTTTCCTCGAAAAAGAAGGTTACGAGGTGACTTATGCCGGTAACGGCAACATCGCCCTTGAGCAGTTTGTCCGTGTCAAGCCCGATTTGGTGTTGCTTGATATCAATATGCCCGGCCTTGACGGTTTTGAAGTGGCCGAACGAATTCGGGAAACGGATAAGCACGTCCTTATTTTCTTTCTCTCCGACCGTAGCGACAAGGCAGACCGTCTGCAAGGTTTTCAACTGAAGGCAAACGATTATCTGGCCAAGCCTTTCTATCCCGAAGAGTTGATAGCACGCATCCGCGAGCGCTTCGCCGTGCAACTGTCCGATGTTGTGGAAGACGAGACCTACTCCTTCGGCAATTCCGTATTTAATTACAGTACCAACGAGATACGTACCGGAAATAACAAGGTGCTGGTCACTTCCCGTCAGGCAGACATCCTCCGCCTGCTTGTTTTGAATCGTAACACATCCGTCAGTCGCGACAGACTGCTGGAACTTGTGTGGGGCAACAGTTCTTATGCCAATTCTCTTGCTCTGAATGTTCAGATTTCCTATCTGAGAAAGGCCTTGAAAAACGACCCGACTGTAAAGATTGAGTCGCTGATGAAGAAAGGCTATGTATTTGTCGTCATGGGTTGACGGGAAAACTTGAAGCGGATATTCCTGTCGGATGCTTACATATATCGTCGCCAATGAGATGCTCATGTCGTCGCCAATGAGACGCCCGTCTCATCGACTATGAGATATGCATCTTAGTTTCGGCAAGACTGAAACAACATTGCAGGCTATTGGCTGAAAGCGAGAAACATGCTTTTGGAGAGCCGTATCGGCTTTAATACAATAGTCGGAATTCCGCCCATACAGGCAGATGGTCGCTGTATCCGGCCCGATATTTCATGCCATGATAGGTGCGGAAGGGTTGTTTTCCTTCATATTTCTTGTCTTCTTCCAAAAGAAAGGGAGGAGCAAACACATCGGCTTTCGTTTCGTCTGTATGGAGGGATGAATCTTCTTGAAGAAGACTGCCCGACACGATGATATGGTCCAGCAAGCCCCATTTTCCTTGATATTTATAGCTTCCGAAGTGCTTACGGACGGTCGTTTTATCGGCCAGCAGATGATAGAGGCTGTGTGCATGCAGTGAATCCGGCGAGAGAGGAGGCGCTCCGGCCTTCAGCACCTGCCTTATGCTTTTGTTGTGGGGATAGTCGTTGAAGTCTCCCATAAGAAGGATTTGCGGATGCCGGCGTAGGCGGAACAGGCTGTCTATGGCCGTCTTCACTCTTCGGGCGGCATGCAGGCGGTAAGGTTCGGACTCTTTGGCACCTCCCGAACGGGATGGAAAGTGAGCCACGAATACATCCAGCGTGTCTTTGTTCAACAACAGTCCGCTTACGTGGAGTATATCGCGTGTGGGGCGGGCATCTCTCCTAAACCTGCTTACCGAAAGGCTTTGGCAGGAAAGCGGTTTGAAATGACTGCGCCGATAGAGTAAGGCGACGTCGATGCCGCGTTCGTCGGCCGATTGCGTCATTATGTATCGGTACCCGACTTCCCGCAGTGCGGAGTAGCGGGTGAGGTCGCGCATTACACTGTCGTTTTCCACTTCACACAAGGCTACGAGTGCGGGAGGCGTCCAACCGCCCACGGCGATGATGACGCGGGCTATGTTGTCCAGCTTTTTCTTATACTTGGCATAGTTCCAGCGGCGCAGGGCATCGGGCAGGAACTCATGGTCGTTTTTCAGCGTGTCGTGCCGGAGGTCGAAGAGGTTTTCCACGTTGTAGCTCATCACACGGAAAACGAGACTGTCCTTTTTCTCTTGCCCGTACATGACAATGTGCAGGCAGAGAAAAAGGACAGCTATCCATATCATCTTATTAATCGGCATCACAAGCTATCTTGCCACTCATCACTTTTTTACAGGCACATGCTTTAGGATATCCAGCAGATGTCTCCAGAATTTATCGACGGTAGGAATGAGCATCCGCTCGTCGGGAGAGTGTACGCCTTGCAGGGTAGGACCGAAGGAAACCATGTCCAACGTCGGATACTTGTCGAGGAACAGACCACACTCCAAACCCGCATGGATGGCTTTTACTTTGGCGTCTACGCCGAACAGCCGCTTGTAAGAATCTGCCGCCACCTCCAGAATTTCCGAATGCGGGTTCGGTTTCCAACCGGGATAACCGTCGCCGAACGATACGGAGGCCCCACCCATCTCGAATACGGTGCGCACCATATTGGCTATGTCTTGTTTGGAAGATGCAGTAGAACTGCGCTGGCTCGTCTCGATGCGGATGATGTGGTTAGGCTTCATTTTCACGGAAGCCAGATTGGTGGAGGTCTCTACCAGTCCCGGAATGTCCTGACTCATGGCAAATACTCCGTGAGGCACAGCATAGATGGTTTGCAACAGTCGTTTGGCCGTATCTTTGTCGATGGCTTTGGGGTGAGGATGCTCCGATTCGAGTATAAACTGCAAATCGGGTTCTACGACGGCTAATTCGGCTTGTGCCTCTGCCGCAAAAACATTCAGGTCTGCACGCAAAGCATGCTTGTCGGCATCGGGCAAGGCAATCACCGCATGTGCTTCGCGGGCAATGGCGTTGCGCAGGTTGCCACCGTCTATTTCACAAAGATATAAGTCATATTTGCCGAATGCCGCGCTCAGAAAACGGTTCAGCAGTTTGTTGGCATTGCCCCTTCCCAAGTGTATGTCGCCTCCGGAATGTCCGCCTTTCAGTCCTTTTACCTGCACTTTGCAGAAGAAGTATCCTGCCGGCACATCCACCTCTTTGTATGTAAACTCTGCGACCGAGTCTATGCCACCCGCACAGCCGATGAAGAGTTCGCCTTCGTCTTCCGAATCGAGGTTGAGCAGGATGTCTCCGCTCATGAAGCCCTCTTTCAAGGCAAAAGCGCCCGTCAGTCCCGTCTCTTCATCCACAGTGAACAGGCATTCTATGGGACCGTGTTCAATGCTGTTGTCGGTGAGGATAGCCAGTTCGGTTGCCACTCCTATGCCGTTGTCGGCACCTAAGGTGGTTCCCTTGGCTTTCAACCATTCACCGTCTATTTCGGTTTCGATGGGGTCGGTGAGGAAGTCGTGCTTCACGTCGTTGTTCTTTTCACACACCATGTCGATGTGCGATTGCAGGACAACCGTCTTTCTGTTCTCCATGCCCGGAGTGGCCGGCTTCTTTATCAAGACGTTTCCGGCTTCGTCTACTTTTGTTTCCAACTTATGCTTTTCTCCGAACGCTTTTAAATAAGCAATCATTTTCTCTTCCTTCTTGGAAGGGCGCGGCACTTGGCAGATTTCTTCGAAATAACGAAATACGTTTGCCGGTTTCAATTCTTTTTTCTCCATATTGTATGTTTTAATAATGGTTTCTTCGTACAATCTCCATGCAGTTTCTATGCAATCTCCGTATCAAGTCCGTATCTATGGGTGCGGAGCAGACACGAAGGTGGTATAGGGCAGATATATGGCATGTGCAACTTGTGCTTGGAGCCTGACTGTTAATCTTTAGTGCTAAAGTCGGTTAAAAAAAAGCCTATTTTATTCCCCTTTCTCTTTTTTTAGAGCAAAAAAAGTAGGTTAGTCCAACCAAAGCCCTATATTTGCACCACAAAAATAGTAAAAACACTATTTTTTATGTAACAAAATTAGAGGAAATGCTCAATACAATATTGATAACTCTGTTAATAGTTGCTATTTGCATTGTTTTATTGGGAATAAAGGTCTTTTTCGTAAAAGGCGGCAAGTTCCCTAACGGGCATGTCAGTGGCAACAAGGCCATGCGCGACAGAGGCATCGGCTGCGTGCAGTCGCAGGACAGGGAAGCACAGCGTAAATCCCGTTTCTCCATTGATGAATTGGAAAAAGCCTTAAACGATAGTATGAACTAATTTTAAAAACAATATTTATCTATTATGAAGAGATTAAACTACCTCGTTAACGGTTTGGCAGCTTTTGCTCTGATCGTTTTATTTGCTCAATGTACCGGTAATGCTGATAAACAGACAACAAACGACCCTGTGCATGCCGGCGGATTATCCGAAATGAAGATTGCCTATGTCGAGATAGATACGCTTCTCGCAAAATATAATTTCTGTGTTGACTTAAACGAGGCCATGGTGAAGAAGAGTGAGAATGTACGTCTGACCCTGAATCAGAAAGCCGGTGAATTGGAGAAACAAAAACAAGAATTCCAGACGAAGTATCAGAATAACGCCTATCTTTCTCAGGAGAGGGCGCAGCAGGAATATAACCGCATCGCTAAACTGGAACAAGACTTGCAGACTTTGAGCAACAAGCTGCAATCGGAATTGATGAGCGAAAACGAAAAAAACAGTCTGCAATTGCGCGACTCCATCAATGCTTTCCTGAAAGAGTATAATAAAACGAAAGGTTACAGCATGATTATAAGCAATACGGGATTCGATAACCTGTTGTATGCAGACAGTGTGTACAACATCACCAAGGAGATTCTGGAAGGCTTGAATGCAAGATACTCTTCTCCTGCAAAGAAATAACGCGAAGCCTTGATTTTCGTGACAAATATTCGGCCGAATGCGGGCATTATAAGATTATAAATAAGGAAAGAGTGCATTAAAATAATATAGGGCACATTTCTCAAATGTTTAGAAAACGCAGATGACATGGATTTGAAGAAGAATCTATGTCATCTGTGTTTTTTTGCGTATATAGAAGTGATTGTTTGATACGGCTTGTATGGGAATATTCCGACAATACTGTGGGTGAATTCCTCTATGTTTGTAATTCAACGTGATTCGGCATTTTACGCTTGTACACTCCTAAGCCCACATTTGAGGAGGCATATGCCCACACTTTAATGAACATAACCCCACACTTTAAGAGGTGCAACCTCACACTTTAGGAGTCCTAAGCCCACACTTTAGAAGGCATAAGCCCGCATCTTACGGAAGCTACTCCCACACCTTAGGAAAGGTGGCCTCACGCTTTAGGGCAAGGTGTCTTTTGAGGAATCATTGAACAGCCGACAGGCTTTTCGGGCTGAGCCGATTTAACATTCCCGCATGTTGGTCGGGTTTGCTCTCTTGTACGTCTTGGTTCGTATCCTTTTTTATTGCTTGCCCGAATGCAGCGCCTCAATAGTCTGTTTCACCCGCTCGGAGGTGGTGACACTGCGTGTGTATTCGTCTATGTGGACTGTTCCGCCCATGGAGACGGATTGGTTGTGATACAGCATGTCGCTTGTCCGGTTCTCTCTGGCAGAGAAGTGAAATTCGCGGATTCCGGTTTCTTGGGCAATGCGGGCTATGTTTGATTCGTTCACTCCGCAGCCTGCCAGCAGGATAATCCGGTTTGCGGCCTGTTGTCCGAGTTCTTTCAATAAGGGGATGCCTTGTTCTGCCGTGGCTTGTTGCCCCGAAGTCAGGATGCGGTTGCAGCCCAATCGGATGATGTTTTCAAGTGCTTCGTACGGATTACGGCAAACGTCGAATGCACGATGGAAGGTGACGGACATGCCCCGGGCAGCTTCCATTAGCAGCTTCATCAGAGAGACGTCTACATCTCCTTCTGCCGTCAAGCAGCCGAAGACTACGCCGTCTGCTCCCAAACGGCGGGCATTCTCAATATCTTTCAGCATGATGCGTTGCTCGATGGAGGAATATAGAAAATCGCCTCCACGTGGACGGATGATGACATGTAGTTTGGTTTCTCGTAGATGCTCGCGGGCTATGAGGATGTCGCCATAAGATGGGGTGGTACCTCCTTCGGGAATGCCGGCGCACAGCTCCACCCGGTGGACTCCTCCGGCTTGGGCGGCAAGGCAACTCTCTACGGAGTTGGCACAAACTTCAAACTGATAATTTTCCATTTGATAAACGTATGGTCTGTGGTAAAAAAAGAAAAGAAGCGCTTGGAAACGGTGTACTTCAAGCCTTCTCGGATATTTTAGATGCAGATGAAGCGGATGACACAGATTTTCATTAAAAAAACTGCCACATCCGCTTCATCTGCGTCTTGAAAAACGTCTCTTTGACTCTCTTTCGCCTGTTTTCTGACAAGCCCGGAGGTAAAAAGACAAGAGGAAATGTCTCCGTTCTTACTTAGCGTAGCTCACGGCGCGTGTTTCGCGGATGACGGTAATCTTCACCTGACCGGGATAGGTCATCTCATCCTGAATCTTCTTGGCTATTTCGCCTGAGAGATTTTCCGTTGCCTTGTCGTCAATCTTGTCGGCACCGACAATGACACGCAGTTCGCGGCCGGCTTGGATGGCGTATGTCTTCGTTACGCCCGGATAGGACATGGCCAGTTGTTCAAGGTCGTTCAGTCGCTTGATGTATGCTTCTACGATTTCGCGGCGTGCTCCCGGGCGTGCCCCCGATATGGCGTCGCACACTTGCACGATGGGGGCAAGCAGGCTGGTCATCTCCACTTCGTCGTGGTGGGCTCCGATGGCATTGCAGATGTCCGGTTTTTCCTTGAACTTCTCGGCCAGCTTCATGCCGTAGAGAGCGTGCGGCAATTCCGGCTCTTCATCGGGCACTTTGCCTATGTCGTGCAGCAATCCGGCACGTTTGGCCTTCTTGGGGTTCAGCCCCAGTTCCGATGCCATCACGGCGCAAAGGTTGGCCGTTTCGCGGGCATGCTGCAAAAGGTTCTGGCCGTAGGAAGAACGATATTTCATCTTACCGATGATACGAATGAGTTCGGGATGCAGACCGTGGATGCCCAAGTCGATGGTGGTGCGCTTGCCGGTTTCTATGATTTCTTCTTCGACCTGCTTGCGCACTTTGGCAACAACCTCCTCGATGCGTGCGGGGTGGATGCGTCCGTCTGTAACCAATTGATGCAGAGCCAGACGGGCTATCTCGCGGCGAACGGGGTCGAAGGCCGACAATACGATGGCTTCCGGCGTGTCGTCAACAACGATTTCCACACCGGTGGCGGCTTCCAATGCACGGATGTTGCGGCCTTCGCGACCGATGATGCGGCCTTTGATTTCGTCTGACTCGATGTGGAATACGGTTACGGAGTTTTCGATGGCTGTTTCTGTTGCCACGCGTTGGATGGATTGTATGACGATGCGTTTGGCCTCTTTGCTTGCCGTCAGTTTGGCATCATCCATAATGTCGTTGATGTATGATTGGGCTTGCGTTTTGGCTTCTTCTTTCAGCGATTCCACCATGCGCTCTTTGGCTTCTTCGGCAGAGAGTCCGGATATGGCTTCCAGTTTCTCTATCTCTTGCCGTTGCATGTGTTCCAACTCTTCTTTCTTTTTGTCTACAATGGCTAATTGGGCCTCCAGATTCTCTTTTACGGCCTCGGCTTCCATTTTTTTGCGTTGAATCTCTTCTTGGCGCTGGTTCAATACCAGTTCACGTTGCTTCAGTTTGTTCTCTGCCTGCTGTATTTTCTGGTTGCGGATGGCCACCTCTTTTTCCAAATCGGCTTTCTTGTTCAGGAATTTTTCCTTCACTTCCAGCAACTTATTCTTTTTAATTACTTCCGCTTCGGCTTCCGCTTCTTTCAGGATGCCGTCGTATTTCTTTTTCAGCCCGTGCTTGAAGAACAAGTACGAGGCGAATCCTCCGACAATGAAGCAGGCAATGGATACTACTATTGTAACTACTGTCATTTTATTGAATTGTTTTAGTATATAAATAAAAAAGCACTGCATAAAAGTTTACTCACGTTTCAGAGCAAACTTTTGTACAGTGCGTGAATCTTTCTTTTTATTAAGCCGAACCCGACGGAAGAGCGTTGTTGTTTATGATTCCTTGAAATAGGTTTCCAGCACTTCTGTCAGTTCCTTTATCTTGGCTGTGTACGGTTCGGTATCATTACGGTTTTTCATTTGAAGGTTTTCCAAAGAGAATTGATAGGCCACCATGGCTATAATCTTCTCCGGAGATACATTTTGATAATGTTCCCGATACGCATTGAGCCGGATATCCACCTGCTTGGCGGCTTCTCTTACCATTTCTTCGTCCTCACGGTTGATGGTGAGGGGGTAGGAGGCTCCTGCCATTTGCAGATTTATCTTTATCTTATCGTTCATACATCCTCTTCTCTTTATTCATTCAGCAAGGCGATGCATTTATCGACTTCACGCACTAATTTGGACAATCGCAGCTTCGTCTCTTTTACGTCGCTGCCGTTAAGGCTGATTGTCGTAGCTGTTTTTAGGTTCGTGTAGTTAAGTTCCAGTTCCTTGTATTCAGCTTGTAATTTCTCGTATTCTTCTTTTTTAGCTTCGAGAAGTTGTTTCAGCTCAGCGTTTCCGCGTTTTAATTCATCGTGCAGATAGATTAAATGTCGCAGTCTTGCTTCAAAGGTACTTAATAGCTTCTTTTCTTCGTCTGTCATTACTACACCAAAATTCTACACAAAAATACGATTTACTTATAGATTACAAAAACTTTTCGGAGAAAATGTGCCTTTCGGCCTTGATTATTGCTTTTTATCGTTCGTTTTTCCTTGTTTTCCGTAGAAAGCATGCTTGTTTGCCTGTATGGTTAAGAAGGGGTGTTTGTTTTTGGAAGAATGGCTGTTTTTTCCTCAAACATTAAGGAAAAGTCCGGAAAAAGTATGGGATGAAATGGGAAACATTGTTGGGGAAACTTGTATGGATCATGTATTAAACTTTATCTTGCGTGCTGCGATACATGTCTTAAGCACTAAGATATATATCGCAGCATATAAGAAGATATATAGACTAAGATAACGCGAACTCGATATAAATCTTATGCAATAAATCTGCTTTTGTCAATAATGTCAATATTCATAGACGGCTTCTTTGGTAGCAGGTTATAAGCTGTCAGCCCTGACAAGAGGAAACTTTTTC